>Ga0209985_10000074_pt1 | contig 108577 bp, 108 predicted proteins | sample NOAtaG_FD_187305 | JGI IMG/M metagenome (GOLD analysis project Ga0209985, IMG submission 187305) | Freshwater lake microbial communities from Lake Erie, under a cyanobacterial bloom - NOAA_Erie_Diel6S_1000h metaG (SPAdes) (version 2) | ecosystem: Environmental > Aquatic > Freshwater > Lake ... | reverse complement strand
CCAGTATAGATGTCGGCCCATGATCCACCTCCGATCCAAGAAGAGTGAATCACGAACAAACGGCGCGAGGAATCCCCTTATTGAGTACGAAGCCTAGAGGGCGCAAAGCTCCACCAAGCGGCGCAGCTTGGCAAGATGGGGGCGGGGGACGTGCACGACCTCGCTGCGGCCCCCGCTGTCCAGCGCTACCTGGCCTTCGGCGACCAGGGCCGTGACCAGGGGATGATCGAGCGCCATCGCAGCTCGTAGCGCCTCGCCGCGCACCGTTTCCAGCTGAGCTGTGGCCGAGGTGCCGCCGGCGGAGAGTGTGACGAACGGAGCTGCAGGGCGCACACCATAGACCGTCATTGCGAGACGGTTCTGCCCGGGCGTGCACTCAAGCGTGGCGCGCAGGCGGTCCGTTTCCGGCACCTCGTGTGCAAGGGTGATGGCCCCGCCGCCCTCGTACAGGGTCCAGGTCCAGCCGCTCTGGGTGCCGGCTGCGTTGGCGATGGCCAGCAGCGCTGCAGTCAGGACCGCGGTCGTCGCCTGGCCCATGTCCGGCCCCTTCCCTCTGGTGAGCAAGCCAAGGTGCTCAGGTCCGGGCCGAAGCGCAATGGGCGAGGAAGGTGCGGGCGAGACGGCGTCCGGCACCGTCGGCCGGGATCAGGCTGCGCTCGTCGAGCTCATTGACGACCGGCAGGCCTGCGCCTGACGTAAGCTGCGCCAGGGCCCGGTCATCGCGGGGCATGCGCGCGTTCGCCAGAAGCTCGCCGCTCAGGGGGTCGATCGGTGCCTTGACCGTTCTGGCCTGCAGCAAGGCCGGGCTGTCCGGGCGCACGGGCCCGTACACGCTCACGGTGCCGCCCGGCGCGCAGGTCAGCATGACGGCGAGATGATCCGAGTCGGGCACGCCGAAGGCCAGCTTGGCCAGGTTGCCCTCCCGGGAGAGCGTCCACGTCATGGTCGCGCCTGGGTCCGCCGTGTGAGGCTCGGTGCGGGCCGCCATGGCCAGGGTCGCCAGAAGGGCCGCCGCGGGCAAGAGGAATCTGAACATGGATCGGCTCGCGTTCGAGGTCTTGACGCGAGGCGAGAGTGAGGGCTCACGGCTCCCCTTGCGTTCCACCACCCTCGCGGAGCGCAGATGAACACAGGCTGAGCCGTTTCGCCCCGGGGGCGAGCCGGAATCAGAACGGCGAGAAGCGCTCGACGAGATTCTGGGCCACCGGGGCGGCCTGCATGCGGCTGATGTCGCCGCGACCGCCGTAGGAGATGCGAGCCTCTGCGATCTGGGTATGGTCGACCGTGTTGGCCGAGGAGATGTCCTCGGGGCGCACGATGCCGGCCACGGTCAGCTCGCGCACCTCGCGGTTGGTGCGCACTTCCTGCCGACCCTGGATAACGAGATTGCCGTTCGGCATGACGGCGGTGACCACCGCGGCGATGGTCAGCTCGACCTGCTCGGCCCGGCTGACGGTGCCCGAACCGGTCGCGTTGGACTCGCCCTGTAGGCCCACCATGCTGGCGGGGTCGAAGCCGCCAGGGAAGGCCCGGCCGAGGCTGCCTTCCAGTCCGAAAAGGTTATTGACCCCGGCGGAGATCTCGTTGCTGCGGTTGCGCTGGGTGGTGTTGGAGGTCTGGGCCCTGTCGTCGATGTTGACGTTCACCGTCAGGATGTCCCCGACCCGGCGCGCGCGCTGGTCGCCGAAGAAGGTCCGGGCACCGATGCGCCACAGGGAATTTGCGCTGGCGGGCCGGTTCTCAGGGGATGCCAGCACCTGCTGCTGCACCGGTACGAGGGCGGCCGGATAGCCGATCGGGGCCAGCTGCGGCCCGCGAACCGCCTCGACCGCAGTGCTGCAGGCGGCCAGAGGCAGGAGGGCCATCACGACCAGGCGCGAAGGACGCAGGTGGGGCGACATGGACATGGCGAAAACTCTCATCGGCTGGCGAGAACGGCGGCGTTGGCGCGCGCCTGCAGGGCGGCGGGCCCGGCGAGGGCGCGCCCCGGGGCCGCGGCGACGGCCTCGATCACGCGGCCGGACTGGAGATTGAGCACCGGGAGGGGCTGGCCGACGGCGGCGTTGCGCTGGGCGCGGCCGGTGATGGTCAACCGGACGCCGTCGAGCTCGTAGACGACCTGGACGCTGTCGCCGCGCTGGATCACGGCGGCACCCGGGATCGCCCGCACCGGTGTCGGGGTGGCGACGAGGGCACCCGCAGCCGCGGCTGGCGCGCCTCCTGCGTCCGGGACCGCCGCTTCCGGCGCGCGGCGCACGACGATGCGGCGCAGGCCTTGGGGATTGGTCCAGTCGAGCCCGGCGGCGCGGGCGACGGCCTGGATCCTGTGGGCGGGCAGGACCACGGACGGTCCGACCCGCTCGGCCACCAGCACGCCGGCGGCCTGACCGGCACCGTCGAAGATATCGCCGAGAGTGACGCGCCCGTCGGTGTCCTGCGGACTGGCGCGCAGGGTGACCGGGTCTGCCAGGGCCGGTGCCGCCGCAGCGAGCAGGAGGGCGAGCAGGACGCGCATCAGCTCTTCACCTGACCGGTCACCTGCAGCATCTCGTCGGCGGTGCTGATGACCTTGGAGTTCATCTCGTAGGCCCGCTGGGCTACGATCAGGGCGGTGATCTCGGACACGGCGTCGACGTTGGAGGCCTCGGTGTAGCCCTGCAGCAGCTGGCCGAAACCGATCTCGCCCGGCGCGCCGACGTTGGCGGGTCCGGAGGCGGCGGTCTCCAGCAGCAGGTTGTCGCCGATGGCCTCGAGGCCAGCCTCGTTGAAGAAGGTGGCGAGCTCCAGCTGGCCGACGATCTGCGGCTGTGGGTCGCCGTCGGTGCTCACCTGCACCTGGCCGGCGCGCGAGATGGTGACGTCCACCACGCCCTGCGGGATGGTGATGTTCGGCTGCACCTGGTAGCCGTCGTCGGTCACCAGGGTGCCGTCGGCGTTCAGCGACAGATTGCCGGCGCGGGTGTAGGCGGTCTCCCCCGAGGGCAGCAGGATCTGGAAGTAGCCGCGGCCGTCGATCGCCAGGTCGAAGGTGTTTCCGCTCTGGCTGGGCGAGCCCTGCCCGGTGATCCGGTAGACGCTGCCGGCCTTGACGCCGGCCCCGACCTGGATGCCGGTCGGGATGACGTTGCCCTGGGCGGCCGACTGGGCTCCCATACGCTCGACGTTCTGGTACAGGAGATCCTGGAACTCGGCCCGCTGGCGCTTGAAGCCGACCGTGTTCATGTTGGCGATGTTGTTCGAGATGACCTCGACGTTCAGCTGCTGGGCGGTCATGCCCGAGGCGGCGGTTCTCAGCGCACGCATGGCGGTGTCTCTCCTTAACTCGGCCGGCCGAGGCGCTCGACGGCGCGCTTGGACAGGTCACTGGCGCTCTCGATCATCCGGGTGACGCGCTCGTAGGCGCGCTGGATCTCGATCAGACTGGTGATCTCGAGCAGCGGGTTGACGTTGGAGCCTTCCAGCATCCCCTGACGGATGCGGGCGTCGGGAGCGTCGACCGGGGCCTCGTTCGCGACGTTGCGATAGAGGTCATCGCCGCCCTTCTGCAGGACCGCGAGGTTTTCGAAGCGCACGACGCCCAGGCGGCCAACCGGCAGGCCGTTCTGGGTGATGATGCCGTCGGCACCGACGGTAGGCTCGCCCTGGGCCGGGTCGAGCACGATCTCTGCCCCGTCGCCGAGCACAGCCAGGCCGCCCGCAGTCACCAGTCGGCCTTCGGGGTCGATGGTGAAGGCTCCGTCGCGGGTGTAGGCCTCGCCGGCGGCATCCTGCACCGTGAAGAAGGCACCCTCGCCCTCGATGGCGAAGTCAAGGGTGCGGCCGGTCTGGCTTAGCTCGCCCTGGCCGAAGTCACGGCCGACGCCGTTGTCGAGGACGAAGCGGACGCCGCCATCGACGGCTATGTTGCGCGCCCGCAATCCCACCTCGGTCGAGGTCAGCAGCTGCTCGACCTTGAAGCCGGTTGTGTCCGTATTGGCGATGTTGTTCGCCACGATGTCGAGCTCGCGGCGCAGTGTCAGCTGGCGGGACAGTCCGATATAGGCGGCGTTTTCCACGACGAGGCGCTCCTTCGGCCCTCGTCTCGCAACCCCCGTGCCATGCCAGAAAATGTCATGAAAACAATAGCTAGGGGGCTTCGAAGGCGGTCCTCACCCGGCAGGAATTGCCGTCTCTAAACGCCTCGTTAACCAAAGCGGCCCCACCTTGCCCGGGTCGGATTCCGGGTCGCGGGCACCATGATCAAGTTGGGCAAGAAGAAGGACGCTGCGGCCGAGGTTGCCCCCCCAGCCGAAGGTGCCGAGGGCGAGGACGCGCCCAAGAAAAAGAAGCTCCCGTTGCTGTTCATCATCATCCCGGCCGCGTTGGTGGTGCTGGGCGGGGGTGCCGGAACTGCGTTTTTCCTGCTGCAACCCAAGCCCGCCCCGGCGGACGCCGCGGAGGGTGAGCACGGTGCCGCGAAGAAGGATGACGGACACGGCAGCGAGAAGAAGAAAAAGGACGACGGCCACGGCGGCGGGAAGAAGAAGGACGATGGACATGGAGGTGCCGCCGCCGAGGGCGCGGCACCGACCGGCGTGATCGCCGAGGGGCCCGACGGGGTGACCTTCTACACCCTGCCGCCGATGCTGGTGAACATCCAGAGTGCCGACGGCCGGCCCACCTTCCTGAAGCTGCAGCTGACGCTGGAGATGTCGGACTCCGAGGCGGCGTACAAGCTGCAGTCCGAGTACCCGCGCCTGAATGACATGTTCCAGGGCTTCCTGCGTGAGCTTCGGCCGGAGGACCTGTCCGGTTCGGCCGGAACGCATCAGCTGCGCGCCGAGATCCTCCGTCGCGTCAACCTCCTGGCGGCACCGGCGAAGGCCGATGCCGTGCTGATCGAGGAGATGCTGATCCAGTGACCGATCAGCCGCCTTCCGATGATCCGTTCGGCGGCGGGGTGGACCCCGCGACGACCGAGCGCGTCCTTAACCAGGATGAGATCGACAGCCTTCTGGGTTTCGACCTCGGCGACGACGACAGCGCCGACAAGAGCGGCATACGGGCCATCATCAACTCGGCGCTGGTCTCGTACGAGCGGCTGCCGATGCTCGAGATCGTCTTCGACCGGCTGGTCCGGCTGATGACGACCTCACTGCGCAACTTCACATCGGACAATGTCGAGGTCAGCCTGGACAGCATGAGCTCCATGCGGTTCGGGGACTATCTCAACTCGATCCCGCTGCCGGCCATCCTGGCGGTGTTCCGCGCCGAGGAGCTGGATAACTACGGCCTGCTCACGGTCGACTCCAACCTGATCTATTCGATCGTCGACGTGCTGCTGGGCGGCCGGCGCGGTACGGCGGCCCTGCGGATCGAGGGTCGGCCCTACACCACCATCGAGCGGATGCTGGTGCAGCGGATGGTCGAGGTCATCCTTGCCGACGCCAAGGCGGCGTTCGAGCCCCTGACGCCGGTCAACTTCAACCTTGACCGCCTCGAGACCAATCCGCGTTTCGCCGCCATCGCCCGGCCGGCCAACGCCGCCATTCTGGTCAAGCTGCGCATCGATATGGAGGATCGCGGCGGCCGCATCGAGCTGCTGCTGCCCTACGCCACGCTCGAGCCGATCCGGAAGATGCTGCTGCAGCAGTTCATGGGAGAGAAGTTCGGGCGCGACAACATCTGGGAAAGTCACCTGGCGACCGAGCTCTGGACCACGGAGACCGAGGTGCGCGCGGTGCTCGACGAGCAGATCACCACCTTGGCCAAGGTGCTGGAGATGAAGGTCGGCGACACCCTGATCCTCAACGCCACGCCGGAGAGCGAGGTCTCGATCCGCTGTGGCCAGATCCCGCTTACCACCGGACGCATGGGCCGTAAGGGGCGTCACATCGCCGTGAGGGTCGAGCGCCCCATCAGCGTCGAGGCGGCCACCGCCCTGGCGGGGAGACGTTCATGACGGGTCTGATCCTCGACGCAGTGCTGATGCTGCTACTTGTCGCCGCGCTCGGCTACGGCGTGCGGCTGGAGCGCAAGCTGGCCACTCTCCGCCAGGGCCAGACCGACTTCGCCAGGGCCGTGGGCGAACTGAACGCCGCCGCCGGCCGGGCCGAGGCGGCGCTGGGCTCGCTCCGCGTGGCCAGCCAGGAGACCGATCTTCTCCATGACCGGATCCTCAAGGCCCAGGCGCTGAAGCTTGAGCTGGAGGCCCTGACGGCGCGGACCGAGCGCGGCGTCGCCCCTGCGGTTCCCGCTGCCCGCGAGCCCGTTCGGGAGCCTCCCCTGCGCGAGGAAGCCCGGCCGGGCCGGTCCGCCCCCGGGTCGCTGGCCGAGAGAATCCAGGCGCTGGCGGCCGGCGAGGCCTCGGGCCGCAACAACCTTCGCGCCATCGTCCAGGCCATGACCGCTAACCAAGCCGCGAAACAGAGCCTCAACCAGGCCCGGCGCAGGCTGGACGATGATCTCTTCGCCGCCTGAACGCCCGCGCGCCTGAACCGTCTCCGGAATCCCGCATGAAGCTCCCCCGTCTCCTGCCCCTGATCGCTATCGCCATCGGCGGCGTGGTCGCCGTCCGCGCGGTCGGTGCCGCGCCCGGCCTTTGGCAGGGTGCCCAGGCTTGGGCCGAGGAACTGCCGGCGGCGGTCGCCGGCGAGGGCGGCGAGGCCGGGGCGGCGACACCAACCGCCGCGGCACCGTCGGCGGTGTGCGCCCTGACCCCGGAACAGCTGGCCGAGCAGGCCGGCATCTCCCCCGCCGAGCTGCGCATCATCCAGAGCCTGTCCGCCCGGCGCGAGCAGCTGGACGCGCGCGACGCCGACTTCGCCACCATGCTGCCACTGATGACGGCCGCGGAGCAGAAGCTGGCGGCCCAGGTCAGCGCCCTGAACACGGTCAAGGCCGAGATCGAGGCCATGCTCGGCCAGGCCGATGAGCGCGAGCAGGCCGAGATCGACCGGCTGGTGCAGGTCTACTCCGCCATGCGGCCGCGCGAGGCTGCAAGGGTCATGGCGACCCTCGACGACGAGGTGCGCCTGCCGGTCGCCGCGGCCATGCGGCCCCGCTCGCTGGCGGCGGTGATGGCTCAGATGGAGCCGGCCGCCGCGCGGGAGTTGACCGAGAAGCTGGCCCGCCGGTTCGAGGCGCAGCAGCTGGCGGCCCGCGCCGCCGCCGCCTCGGCCCTGCCGACCGCCGCCACGGTGACGCCGGCCGCGGGTGCTGCCGCCACGCTGCCCGCTGCGCTCGCCGCGGCTCCTGCGGCCGCGCCCGCCGCCACGTCGGCGGCGGCCACCCCCGCCGCGGCCGCACCGCGTCCGGCCCAGCGCGCCGCCCGCCCGGCCCAGCGCGCGGCGGCGCGCCCGGCAGCGGCCGCAGTGCCCGCGGGTCCGCAGCCCTACGCCGCCGGGGCCGAGGCCCCGGCCGCCACCGCGACGCCTCCCGCCCAGCCCCCTGCCCAGGCCGCGCCACGCCAGTCGGTGGAGTAGTTGGCGCCGGGCTCCGGGATGGCTAGGTAGCGGGCGCACCGTCGCCCGCCTTCGAGGTCGCCATGTCCGACACGCCTCCCGACCGCCTGTCGGTCGATCCCGATAGCCCTTTCCACGACGCCGCCGTGCTGGCGCGCGACGTGGGCGTCCGCTTCAAGGGCGAGGAAAAGACCAACGTCGAGGAGTATTGCGTCTCCGAGAGCTGGGTCCGCCTGGCCGTCGGCAATCGCGTCGACCGCCGCGGCAAGCAGCTGACCATCAAGCTGCAGGGCGAGGTCGAGCCCTTCTACCGGAACGGCTGAGGCCGTGCTTGAAGCGGGAGCCGGGTCACGCTTCCGACGGAGTCGCTTCGCGTTTCCACCCCAGCCGATCAGGCTCTAGGGTGGCTGCCCCTGCCGCCGGAGTCCTGCCCGTGTCATTGATTCGATCCAGCCTTCTCGCTGCCGCCGCCTTGGCGCTTTGCGTCGCGCCCGCCACGGCCCAGGACGCCGCCGCCGTGCGTACCGCCGAGGCTCTGCGCGATCGCGCTCTCGAGGGGTCGGGAGCCTACGCCATTGTCGAGGACCTGACCACGCGCTTCGGTGCCCGCCCGGCGGGCACCGAATCGGAACAGGCCGCTGCCCGCTGGGGGGCCGAACAGTTCCGCGCCTGGGGCTTCCGCAATGTGGCGGTGGAGTCCTTCCCGCTGTCGGCCTGGCGGCGGGGCGAAGAGCGCGTTGAAGTCCTGTCGCCCGCGCCCCAGCGGCTGGTGGTGACAGCGTTGGGCGGCTCGGTCGCCACTCCGCCCGGCGGGGTCGAAGGTGAGGCCGCCATCTTCCGCACCTGGCAGGATCTGCTTGACGCCCCGGTCGGGTCGCTGGCCGGCAAGATCGCCGTGGTGCTGCAGGATACGCCGCGTGCCCAGGACGGGGCCGGGTACGGCTCGACCAGCGCCATCCGTTTCCAGGGGCCGACCGAGGCTGCGCAGCGCGGGGCGGTCGGCTTCCTGCTGCGCTCACTCGGCACCCATGACCACCGTTTCGCCCACACCGGTGCCACGCGCGTGGGGGAGGGAACCATCCCCGCCTTCGCTGTCAGTCCGCCGGACGCGGAACAGCTTCTGCGCCTGCGCGACGCTGGCCTCGGTCCGGTGCGGCTGCGTCTGGTCGCGGACGTCGGCTTCCTCGCGCCCTCGACCTCCCAGAACGTGGTCGGCGAGGTGGTCGGCGACGAGCGGCCGGATGAGGTGATCGTCATCGGCGGCCACCTCGACAGCTGGGATCTCGGCACCGGGGCTATCGACGACGGGGCCGGGGTGGCGATCACCGCCGCCGCCCTGAAACTGATCGCCGACCTGCCCGAGCGGCCGGCGCGCACCATCCGCGTGGTCTGGTGGGGCGCCGAGGAGGTCAGCCAGCCGCCGCCTGCGCAGGGGCTGGCCGGGGCGCGCCACTATGCCGAGACGCGCCGGGAGCAGGCGGCCAGCCACGTCGCGGTCAGCGAGAGCGACTTCGGTGCCGGGCCGGTCTATGCCCTGGCCCTGCCCGCGGGCACCGATCCGGCCTTCCGCGCCGCGGCCATGCGGGTGCTGACCCCGCTGGGCATCTATTTCGACGGCGAGCCTGCCCGCAGCGGCGGTCCGGACACCGGCCCGCTGGTGGCGCTGGGCGTCCCCGCCTTCCGCCTCGCCCAGGACGGCACGGACTATTTCGACACCCACCACACGGTGGACGACGTGATCGACCGCATCGAGCCGGCCAACCTCGACCAGAACGTCGCCGCCTGGGCCGCCTTCCTGTGGCTGCTGGCCGAGAGCGACGTCAGCTTCCGGCTTCCAGCGCCGTAATTTATAGTCTATAAAAAAGACATTGCGGCGTGCTTCGCACTCTGGCACGAAGTGTACGTGCACGTACCTAAGAACCCGCCCAACGTTGAGGAAATCGCGGCCCGTATCATGGCTGGCGATGGTAAGCGTGCGGCTGAGGTGATGCGGTACGCCAAGCAGGTGGACGAAAAGGGGCGCTACCTCCACTGGGATACGCTCCGTTTTCGCAAGCCGCCACCGGGACTTACGCATGAAGAGTGGTGGTGGGCAGTTCGATGGTCTCGACGCTTCGCATCGCCACAATTGCCCTTGAAGGCGGCCAACAACGAGCCGCTCACCTACTGTGAACCGCCAATGATCCGCGAGGCGCTTCGCTACTTTGATATGCATGCCGGCGGGCATCTGGGCGCGCGGTCGGAGGCGATGTCACAAGGTGAGGGGCGCGCTCACCTTACGCGGTCGCTTGCCGAGGAGCCGTTCGCCAGTTCCTTCATCGAAGGGGCGGCCACCACGCGCCAGATCGCGAAGAAGCTGATCCTTGAGGGGCGCGAGCCGCGTACCCGTGACGAGCTTATGGTCTTGAATAACTTCCGGGGCCTCCAGTTCGTAAAGCAGAACAAAGACGAGCCGCTCACGGTGGACATGATCTGCGAGATCCACCGCATTATTACGCAGGGGACTTTGGAAGAAGACGGCGACGCTGGTCGCGTCCGAACCGGCGATGACATACAAGTTGTTGATGACACGACCGGCGAGGTGCTGCATCAGCCTCCGCCCGCTGCCGAACTTGAACGACGCCTCCAGGGTCTTGTCGATTTTGCGAACGATGGGGGTGGGAAGGATCAGTGGCTCCATCCCTTGCTGCGTGCGATCCTGCTTCATTTCATGCTCGCCTACGAGCACCCTTTCGTCGACGGTAACGGTAGAGTCGCCCGAGCCCTTTTTTACTGGAGCGCGCTTCGCTCGGGCTACTGGCTCTTGGAGTATGTTTCGATATCAAGCGTCATTGCTGAGGCGAAGATAAAGTACGGGCAGGCGTTCCTGGAGGTCGAGACGGACGCGATGGACACGACCTACTTCGCTGTCCATCAGATCGAGGTTCTTCGGGCCGCCCTTGATCGGTTCAGCAAGTACATGGAGCGCAAGAGCTCGGAGGTCCGAACGCTGGCGAGGGCGCTCGAAGCGCGTCGTGGACCCCATGCGTTCAATCACCGCCAAGCGTGGCTTCTCAATGAGTTTGCTCGGGGCCGACAGGTCCGGATGACGATCGCCGAGCATGAGCAGAAACATGGCGTGAGCTACCTTACCGCTCGCGCCGATCTCGAGAGGCTGACCGAACGCAAGCTCCTCCGAAAAACGAAGCGGGCGCAGACGTCGATCTATACGCCAGTACCTAACTTGGCCGATAAGCTGACGGCTGGTGCCTAGGCGAGCGTGGCGAAACTGGTTTGTTTATCAGACTTAAAATCGCTCGACCTCGGTCATGCGGGTTCGATCCCCGCCGCTCGCACCATCGGCTCACTTCATGTTTCGCCGGCCGGTCGCGCCCTTAACAGGGGGGCCGGTTCCTTGCCACAAGGGGCTCGGGGAAACGCCGTCACGGACCACACATGAACAGAGCCCGCCGCGCGCGCATCGTCGCCACGCTCGGACCCGCCAGCCGTGCCCCGGGCACGGTCAAGGCCCTTGCCCAGGCCGGGGTCGATGTCTTCCGGCTCAACTTCAGCCATGGCTCGCATGAGGACCACGCCGTGGCCCTGAAGGCCGTGCGCGGTGCCGAGCTTGCGCTGCAGCGGCCTCTGGGGGTGCTGGCGGACCTGCAGGGGCCGAAGCTCCGCCTCGGCCGCTTCGCCGAGGGAGCCATCGACATCGCGCCTGGCCACCGTATGCGCTTTGACCTCGACCCGACCCCGGGCGACGCGACGCGGGTGCAGATGCCTCACCCGGAGATCCTCAAGGCGTTGCGGCCGGGCATGTCGCTGCTGCTCGACGACGGCCGGGTGCGGCTGAAGGTCGGCGAGCGTACCGACGGCTGGGCCGACGTCGAGGTGGTCAGCGGCACGAAGCTGTCCGACCGCAAGGGCGTAGCGGTACCGGAAGCGATCATCCCGGTCTCGGCCCTGACGCCCAAGGACCGCGAGGATCTGGCCTTCGCCCTGCGCATCGGCGTCGACTGGGTGGCGCTCAGCTTCGTGCAGAAGGCCGAGGACATGGCCGAGCTGAAGCGGCTGGTGGCCGGCAAGGCCGCCTGCCTGGCCAAGATCGAGAAACCCCAGGCGCTGAAAGACCTGCCGGCGATCCTCGACTACTCTGACGGCGTCATGGTTGCCCGCGGCGACCTCGGCGTCGAGCTGGAGCCGGAAGAGGTGCCGGTGGCGCAGAAGCAGATCCTGCGCGCCGCCCGCCAGCGCGGGGTCCCGGCCATTGTCGCCACCCAGATGCTGGAGAGCATGACCTCGGCCCCGGCCCCGACCCGGGCCGAGGCCTCGGACGTGGCCAACGCCGTCTATGAGGGTGCCGACGCCCTGATGCTGTCGGCCGAGACCGCGTCGGGTGATTATCCGCTGGAAGCGGTGACCATCATGAACCGCATCATGGAGCGGGTGGAGCGCGATCCGCTCTGGCCCAGCCTGATGGACGCCGAGCACGCCGGCATGGACGAGCACGACGTCGATGCCCTGGTGGCGGCGGCGCGCAAGGCCGGCGAGGCCCAGTCGACCGCCTGTGTGGTGGTGTTCACCACGCTCGGCGGCACTGCCCGGCGCATGGCGCGCGAGCGGCCGCTGCATCCGGTACTGGCCCTGACGCCCAATGCCGACACGGCGCGGCGGCTGGCCCTCGTCTGGGGGCTGGAGCCGCGGCTGGGCCGCCAACCGGGGTCGCTCGAAGAGGTGACCGACGACGCCATCAACGCCGCGACCCAGCACGGGCTGGCCGGGCCGGGGCAGCGCATCCTGATTCTCGCCGGTACGCCGTTCGGGGCCCCGGGTGCCGCCAACCTGCTGCGTCTGGCCCATGCGCCTACCCAGCCAAAGCCGCGGGGGCGGAAGAAGGGCTAGCCTGCGCGATCCGCCCAGCTGGCGCGAGATCCGGTCCAGCTTCTCATGGTGCTGGGCCGCGTCGGCCTCCACACCGACCGGGCCGTCGGGCCGGGTCCCGGGCCGGACCTTCGCCGTCTGGTGGTTCCGGGGCGTGGCCGGCGATCGGCCGCGTCTCGCCCCTGGCGCGACGAGACTGTCCCCTGCCGAGAGGGGGTCTCACAGCAGGAACATCGCCAGCGCCGCCGCCGCCATCACCGCCGTTGCCAGCCAGCCCATGACCTTGAGCCGGGGCGGGGCGGCGAACTCACCAAGGTGCTTGCGGTTCGACACGACGATCATGGTGGCGATCATCAGCGGCACGGCGATCACCCCGTTCAGCACGGCGCTCCAGAACAGCGCCTTGATGGGGTCGATCGGCAGGAACAGCATCAGAAGGCCGAGGCCCATGGCGAGCGCGATGACCCCATAGAACCCTCGCGCCTCCTGCGGTGCCTTCTCAAGGCCCAGGGACCAGCCCCGCAGTTCGGCCACGGCGTAGGCGGCGGACCCGGCGAGCACCGGAAGCGCCAGCAGGCCGGTGCCGATGATGCCAAGGCTAAACAGCAGGAACGCAAGCTCGCCGGCGATCGGCCGCAGGGCCTCCGCGGCCTCGGCAGACGTCGATATGTCGGTGATCCCGGCGCGGTTCAGCGTAACGGCTGTCGTGAGGATGATGAAAAAGGCGATCAGGTTTGAGAAGGCCATCCCCACATAGGTGTCGAAGCCGATCCGGCTGAGTTCGGGTGGCGCGGCCTCCGGATGGTCTCGCAAGGGCCCGGCACCCTCCAGTTTCTCGTCCTCGACTTCCTGGGCGCTCTGCCAGAAGAACAGATAGGGGCTGATCGTTGTGCCGAGTATGGCGACAACGACGGTGAAGGTCTCCCGGGTCCATGAAATCTGCGGCCACACAGTCGCGAGGATGACGCTGCCCCAGTCAATCTGAACGAAGAACAGCACCCCGACATAGGCGAAAAGCGCCAGCGTCAGCCATTTGAGCACATGCACATAGAGGTGATACGGAACGAAGACCTGCAAGGCGAGCGAGCCCGCCGCGAACAGGATCGCGAACAGGGTTTCGCCCCAGCCGAGCACAAGACGCGCCGCCGCGCCCATGGCGACAATGTCCGCGCCGATGTTCACGGTGTTGGCGATGAACAGCAGGAAGACGATTCCATGGACCTGCCAGCGCGGCAGCACATGGGCCATGTTGGAGGCAAGGCCCTCGCCCGTGACCCGCCCGATGCGCGCGCAGATCGCCTGGATCGCCGCCATGAGCGGAAAGGTCAGCACCACCGTCCAGAGCATGTTGACGCCAAACTGCGCGCCCGCCTGCGAGTAGGTGGCTATCCCGCTCGGATCATCGTCCGCCGCCCCGGTGATGAGTCCGGGACCCAGACGTTTGAGAAAGGCCTTTTCGCCGGGGTCACGCTCAATGGACATGCTGGATTTCGCTGCGGCAAGGCCTGAGGGCCAACGTTAGCAGCATTTCCATGGCGGCGAGTGCCGCATTGAGCGGGCCACATCCCGAGGCACAGCCGCAAGCCTCGGTCAGCGCCCGGTCACGACCCTGGCGAACAGCAGGCTGGTGGTGTCGATCACCGCGTCCAGCGGGGTGTCACCCCGCTGCAGCAGCCGCAGGCTCGCAGCCACCGCGTCGACCATGCTCGCCGCTTCGTAGGAGGCGAGGCGCGGGTCGAGGCGCGGATCATGGCGACCGGTGGCCCGGGCATCGGCGATCTTGCGCTCGATGGCCAGGTGGACGCGTCGCAGGCGGCGGATGCGCTCGGTGGCGAAGGCCCCGTGTCCCTCGTCGGCCATGGCCGCGCCGATGCGCAGCACCGGGCCATGTTCGGCCCAGATGTCGACCACGGCGGTGACATAGGCCCGGGCCTGGTCGAAGGCTCGCTCGCCGGACCAGTCGGCGTCGAACAGGGGCGTCAGGGTCTGGTAGGGGGCACCCGACGCCTCGCACAGGACCAGCACCGGCTCATCCACAGTCTTGAAGTAGGTGTAGAAGCTGGGGGCCGAGACCCCGGCCTCGCGCGCGATGTCGGCCGGGCGCAGGTCAGCCAGCTTGTGCGTCTCGAGCAGCCGTCGCGTCGCCGCGAGGATGGCCTCGCGGGTGCGGCCGCCGCGTCGTCCGATGCGGTGGCCGAGCTTGTTGACCGGCCGCGCGCCGTCCTCGCCCATGATCGCCTCCGACCCCCAGATTGGCGGGGGCAGTGAGCAAGTGCAACATGAACCGTGGCGTGCTGCGGCGACGGGGTCGGCAAAGCGCCGCTGGAATCCAGGCCCGATCCGGCGTAACCGTCCGCACCGTTCGCCGACGGAGACGCCATGCCGACCGCCTTCCACACCCGCATCGCCGCCGAGCTGGCCGAGATCGACGCCCAGGGCCTGACCAAGCCCGAGCGGGTGATCCACTCGCGGCAGGGCCCGGTGATCGAGACGGGTGGCCGCCGCGTGCTGAACTTCTGCGCAAACAACTACCTCGGTCTCGCCGGCGACAGCCGGGTGGTGCAGGCCGGCGACCGGGCGGCCGAGGCCTATGGTGCCGGCACCGCCTCGGTGCGCTTCATTTGCGGCACGCTCGGCATCCACAAGACGCTGGAGCGCGCCATCGCCGACTATCTCGGCTTCGAGAGCGCGATCCTGTTCGCCGCCGCCTTCGACGCCAACGGCGGCCTGTTCGAGCCCCTGTTCGGGCCCGAGGACGCGATCGTCTCCGACAGCCTGAACCACGCCTCGATCATCGACGGGGTGCGGCTGTGCAAGGCCAGGCGCTACCGATTCGCCACCTCGGACATGGCCGACCTCGAGGCGCAGCTGAAGCAGGCCCGCGCCGACGGCGCCCGCGACATCATCATCGCCACCGACGGTGCCTTCTCGATGGACGGCTACATCGCCCGGCTGCCCGAGATCCGCGCCCTGGCCGACCGCTACGAGGCCCTGGTCATGGTCGACGACTGCCACGCCACAGGCTTCCTCGGGCCGCATGGCAAGGGCTCCTTCGCCCACCACGGCGTCACGGTCGACATCGTCACCGGCACCTTCGGCAAGGCGCTGGGCGGGGCCATGGGCGGCTTCATCTGCGCTACCTCGCCGGTGGTCGAGCTGCTGAAGCAGCGCGCCCGGCCCTATCTGTTCTCCAACGCCCTGGCCCCGTCGGTCTGCGGTGCCAGCCTCGAGGCGATCCGGATCGCCCAGGGCGAGGAAGGCGATGCGCTCAGGGCGCAGCTGGCGGCCAACGCTCAACGCTTCCGGGGAGCGATGATCGAGGCCGGCTTCAACCTGTTGCCCGGCGAGCACCCGATCATCCCGGTGATGCTGGGCGACGCCCGCCTGGCCCAGGACTTCGCCGACTGCATGCTGGAACTGGGCGTCTATGTGATCGGCTTTTCCTTCCCCGTCGTGCCGCGCGGCCAGGCCCGCATCCGCACCCAGATGTCGGCGGCGCATACGTTTGACCATATCGACGAAGCGGTCGCGGCGTTCACGACGGCGGGGCGCAGATTGGGAGTGATCCGATGACGCAGATGATGAAGGCCCTGGCCAAGACCCGGCCTGCCGAGGGGCTGGAGCTGATCGAGGCCCCGATCCCCGAGGCGGGACCGGAGGATGTGCTGATCCGGGTACATCGTGCGGCGGTGTGCGGCACCGACATCCACATCTGGAACTGGGACGAGTGGTCGCAGAAGAACGTGCCGGTGCCGATGATCACCGGGCACGAGTTCGCCGGCGAGATCGTGGCGATCGGCAGGGATGTCGACCGGCCGCTGAAGATCGGCCAGCGAGTCTCGGTCGAGGGCCATGTCATCGACCTCAATTCCGAGGCGGCGCGCGCGGGTCACTTTCACCTCGACCCGGCCACCCGGGGTATCGGCGTCAACCGCCAGGGCGCCTTCGCCGAGTTCGTCGCCGCCCCGGCCTTCAACGTGATCGAGCTGCCCGAGGATGTGCCGTACGAGATCGGGGCCATACTGGATCCCTTCGGCAACGCCGTGCACACGGCGCAGCAGTTCGATCTGCTCGGCGAGGACGTGCTGGTCACCGGAGCCGGGCCGATCGGCATGATGGCCGCGGCCGTCGCCCGCCACGCCGGTGCCCGCACCGTTGTGCTGACCGACGTCAACGATTTCCGGCTGGAACTGGCGCAGAAGGTGGCCCCGGGCGTGCGCACGGTGAACACTACCCGCGAGGACCTGAAGGACATCATGCACGAGCTCGGCCTCAAGGTCGGCTTCGACGTGGCGCTCGAGATGTCCGGCTCGCCCATCGCTTTCAGGCAGTGCGTCGACACCCTGATCATGGGCGGCGGCCTCGCCATGCTCGGTATCCCGTCGAGGCCGATGGAGACCGACTGGGGAGCGATCATCCTCAAGGCCCTCACCATCAAGGGCGTCTACGGCCGCGAGATGTTCACCACCTGGCGCAAGATGCTGGGTCTGCTGAAGGCCGGCCTCGACCTGACGCCGCTGATCACCCACCAGTACCCCTACCGGCGGTATCGCGAGGGCTTCGAGGTGATGAAGGCCGGCCAGTCGGGCAAGGTCGTGCTGGACTGGGCGGCCTGAGGCCCGTCCGACCGGTTGATTGCCCTCCCTTCGCGCCATCATCCCCGGGCTTGTCCCGGGGACGGAGGGTGGCCGCAGGCTGGCGGCAGGCCGAGGGTGCGCCTGCGACGGCCAACCCGACCTTCGGGTCAAGCCCGAGGGTGACGGGGTGCTGTTCCGGCTTGACCGGCCGCCCGCCGGCGCGCCACGAGGCCGCATGAACTATCGCCACAGCTTCCACGCCGGAAACTTCGCCGATCTGGTCAAGCATGCCGGCCTGCTCAGCCTGCTGCGGGCGCTGGCCCCGCGCGGGCCCCTTACGGTGGTCGATACTCATGCGGGGGCAGGTCTGTACGACCTCGACGGCGACGCGGCGCGCTCGAAGGAGGCCGAGGCCGGGGTACTCAAGCTGTTGCAGGCGGCCGACCTGCCGGCCCCTCTGGAGCGGCTGCGGACGGCTGTGCGGGCGCTCAATCCCGACGGCCGCTCCCGCTGGTATCCCGGCTCGCCGCAGCTCGCCGCCGTGGCACCGGGGGTGGAGCGCTACACCGGCTTCGAACTCAACCCGCCGGTCGCGGACGCCTTGGCCGAGGCGCTGGCGGGCGTCCCCGGCACCGTGGCGACGCCCGGGGACGGTTATGAGCTCGCCCCGACCGCCTGCCGCGCCCCCGGCCTGCTGTTGATCGATCCGCCGTTCGAGCGGCCGGACGACTATCGGCGCGCCACCGCCTGCGCCGCGGAGGCGCGCCGCCTGCGGCCCGGTGTGGTGGTCGCCATCTGGACTCCCCTGAAGGACCTGGAGACCTTCGACGGCTTCCTGCGCGCCCTGTCGGCGGCGGGGCAGGTCGATGTGCTGGTGGTCGAGGCGCGGCTTCGGCCCCTGACCAATCCGATGAGGATGAACGGCTGCACCCTGACCCTGATCGGCGCGCCGCCGGCGGTGGAGCCGGAGCTGCAGGCGATCACTGACTGGGTCGTCGGCACGCTGGGCGATCCCGGCGGCCGCGCCCGGGTCTGGCGTCCCTAGACTCCCTCGGCTCGCGCCAGTTCCACGATCACCGGACTGTGGTCCGAGCCGGTCGGGCGGCCCAGACGGCGAGAGACTACGGTCAGCTCGGGGGAGGCCCACAGATGGTCGATGGCGATGCGCACCGGGGGCGGGGCGGCGGCGGGCCAGGTGCCGGGCCAGGCCGGGGCCGGCTTCAGGCCGAGGCTCTGGATCTGCCGACCGATGCGGGCGGTGGTGACGCTGTTGAAGTCGCCGGCGGCGATCACCGGTCCGGGCACCTTGGCCATGCGGGCCTCCAGCGCCATGACCTGGGTGATCTGGCCCCACTGGTACTCGAACGGCCAGGGGCGGGTCAGATGGGTGGCGAAGACGGTGACGGGGCCAAGCGCCGTCTCGACCCGCGCGCCGCGCGCCGACAGGCCGTCCCCGCCGGCGGGCAGGGCCTCCAGCGGCCAGCGTGATGCCACCAGATTGTCCGGACCGCCTGGCGTCGACGGGGCGCGATAGCGATGCTCGGGCAACAGGGTGTCCAGCGCCTGCCCCATGGTCGGCCCGACCTCGACCAGCACCACGATGTCGGGAGCGGCCGCCGCGATCGAGGCGGCAGTGCGGTCCACGTCGGTGTTCTGGTAGTGGAGATTCGCGACATAGACCGTCAGACGCGCGCCGTCAGTTGAGGGGGCAGTGCGGGCCGGGGCGATCTGCCCCCACAGGGCCGCCGCCAGCAGGGCTGTAGCCAGGCCAGCGGACAGGCCGGCGAGGCGCAGCCGGAACACGGTGGCGAGGACGAGGCCGGCGAGCGCCGGACTCATGGCCGGGGCCGTGAAATGGGCCAGCAGGTCGACCCAGCGGTGGCCGCTGCCTGACAGGGCCGCGAGGCCGAGCGCGGCGGGCCCTGTCAGCAATAGCGCCAGCCCGGCGTCGGCAAGCTGCCGCTTAAGGCCGCCCGAGGGCCACGTCGAGGGCTTGAACAACGGTGATGCTCCGGCGTTAACCTGTCCGCCTCGGTCCGGCGTGGGCCCGGGGAGGACGGTATGCCGAAGAAGACCATCGCCGATATCGAGAAGATCTGGTCCGGTGTCGAGGGCGTGAAGAAGCTCTCCGACCGGGTGGTCGGCATCGGGCCCTTCGGGCTCGGCCTGGACGGCCTGCTGACCTGGGTGCCCGGGCTGGGTCTCGCCTATACGGTCGGGGCAGGCGGCTACCTGGTCGTGCAGGCCGTGCGGGCGAAGGCGTCGCCGGCCACCCTGGCTCGCATGCTGGCCTATCTGGTCATCGACGGCATCACGGGCGAGGTGCCCGTCGCCGGCGACATCGTCGATGTCTTCTTTCCGGGCCACCTGATGGCGGCCAAGGCCCTGCAGGCGGAAATCGAGCGGACCCACTGGGTCGAGGCCAGCTTCCGCGACGCCCGCGCCTCGGGCGAGCACGAACTTCATCTGGAGCGGGTTCGCACCGACCCGAAACTGAGGCGGATCGTCTATCTGCACGACTGACGGGTTGACGCCTGCGCCGCCGCCAAGCCAAGTGCGGCCCTGTAATCCGACGAGCCCATGGCCACGACCTTGACCCGAGACGATCTGGCCCTCGCCCTCGCCCGAGTGGCGGGAGGGGATCGCGCTGCCTTCCGGCAGGTCTACGAGGCGACGTCCGCGAAACTGTTTGGCATCTGTCTCCGTATCTTGCGTGATCGCCAGATCGCCGAGGATGTGGTGCAGGATGTCTATGTCACCGTTTGGAGCCGCGCCGCCGGCTTTGACGCCGCCCGGGCCAGCCCGATCACCTGGCTGGCGGCGATTGCGCGCAACCGCGCCATCGACCGGCTGCGGCAGGCGCGGCCGCTGCGCGACACCGCCCCGGTGGACGTACTGGCCGAAGTGGCGGACGGAGCGCCCGGTCCGGAGGCCGAGATGGTCGGTGCCGGTGAGCGTCGTCGTCTGGAATCCTGCCTCGACCAGCTGGAGGATCGCGCCGCCGCGGCCATCCGCACCGCCTTCTTCGACGGGGTGACCTATGACGCCCTGGCTGCGCGCGCCGGGGTGCCGATCGGCACCATGAAGAGCTGGATCCGGCGCGGCCTGCAGCGCCTCAAGACGTGTCTCGAGCCATGAGCAACGCCCCGCACACAGACGACGGCGAGACGCCGGACCTGGCCGCCGAACTGGCCCTGCGCCTGCTTGACGGACCGGAGGAGGCCGCCGCGCGCGCCCGCGTCGCCGCGGATGCGGCCTTCGCCGCCGAGGTCGCGGCGTGGGAGGCCCGGCTGTCGGGCCTCGTCGCCGAGGTCGCGCCGGTGCCGCCGCCGGAAGGGCTGTGGGGCCGCATCGACGCGCGCCTGCCCGCCAACGACGATCGCAGGCTGGTGTTCTGGCGCGCCTGGGCGCTGGGCGCGACGGGCCTGCTGGCCGCCAGCCTGGCGACGGTGGTGGTTCTGGTCGCCCGCCCGGCCCCCGTGCCTGTGACCCCCGCCGCTCCGGCCGAGCAGCAGGTCACGCAGGTCGCCACCCTGCGTCTCGAAAGCGGGCAATCCGCCCTGATCCTCGCCTACGACCCCGAGACCGGGATGCTGTTCGCCTCGCCCACCGACGTTATGGCGGGGGATCCGCGCGTGCCGCACCTGTGGCTGATCGGGTCGGAAGGGGGCGCGACCCTCGTCGGGCCGATCGATGGCGTCGCCGTCTCGCGCATGGCCATGCCCGAGACGACCGCGGCCCGGGTGCGCGGTGCCGTCGCCGTCGCCGTGTCGATGGAGCAGCCGGGGCACACCCCGGCCATGGATCGTCCTGACGGTCCGGTGGTCGCGTCCGGCGAACTCGAACGCCTCTGATGCATCCGCCGGGCGACCGGCGTCGTACCTTCTCCCGGTTGCGCGCCAGATCCCGGCCTCGGTCGGAGGTCGGTGCCCGGCCCGGCGGGGAGGCTGACACAGCCCTTCCACAGGTCTCCCCGCCATCCACCCTTGCGCAGACGCAGGCGGCTTCTCCTTCGTGTCCTGCGGCCGAAAGCTAAGCTGAATCCGCGCACCGGGCGTCCGGCAGCGACCTCAGCCAACCCGCCCTGCCCGACCCATCAGGCTGGCGTTCCAGACAGGAGCGCTCCATGCCCGACGACCTCAGTTCCCGCCTCGACCTGCCGCTCCTCGCGGCCGGGCAGTTGCAGAAGCACATCACCGTCAATGAGGCCCTGACCCGGCTCGACGCGCTGGTGCAAGCCAGCGTACGCAGTCGTACGGCGGGGCCGCCCGCCAGTCCCGTCGAGGGCGATCTCTACATCGCCGCGGCCGGCTGGTCGGTCCCGCCAGGCACGCTGGTGCGCTTCGACGTTCCGGACTGGCGCCCGCTTGAGGCACCGGAGGGGCTGCGTGTGTGGGTGCAGGACGAAGGACGACTGTGGCTGCGGGAGGACGGCGGCTGGGTCGAGCTCGGCCGGCGATTGGGGGAGGTGCAGGCGCTGTCCCGGTTCGGGCTGGACGCCACGGCGGATGCGGCCAACCCCTTCCTCGCCCGGCTCAACAGCGCCCTGTGGACGGCCCGCGCACCCGGGGAGGGCGGGACCGGCGACCTGCGGCTGGTGTTCAACAAGTCCGCGCCGGAGCGGGTGCTGTCGCTGCTGTTCCAGAGCGCCTGGGGCGGGCGGGCGGAGCTGGGCCTGATCGGCGACGAGGCGTTCAGCCTGAAGATCAGCGCCGACGGCGGCGATTGGCGCGAGGCGCTGCGCGTCGTCCCGGAGAGTGGCCGGGTTCTGGCTCCGGCCGGGGCGGGCCGGGCCGAGCGCTGGCTGGTCAGCGCCGACGGGTCGTGGACGCCGCCGGCTTGGGCACGGATGCTGCAGGTCGAGGCGGTCGGCGGCGGCGGGGGGGGTCTCGGGGGTGCCGCGGGCGGTCTCGGCGGGGCACCCGGCGCACGACGGGCGCGCTGGCTGGAGATCGACGCGCTGGAAGGGCCGCTCCAGATCATTCTCGGTGCCGGTGGCGCGGCCGGGGCTCCAGGGGGCGACACCATAGTCGCCGATGGTCTCGGCGTGCGCCTGCGCGCCAGCGGCGGCGTGGCCGGGGCCGCCGACGGGCCCGACCGGGCCGAGGATCCCGGAGGAGGCGGCGTCGGCGCGACCGCGACCCGCGCTGCGGCGGCCGGAGGTGCCGGCGCGACCTCCCGTGGCGTCGATGGTGCCGCCGGGGGCGTACCCGGAGCTGCGGGAGCCACTTCGGCCGACGGGCTGATCGGCGGCGGCGGCGGGGGCGGCAGCCTCGGCGAGGCTGGCGGGGCGGGTGGTCCAGGCGGCGGCGGCGGCGGCGGCGGCGCGGCGGGAGATACAGCCCCGGCGGGTACCGCCGGCAGCGGCGGTCCCGGTCGCGTTCTCATTCTGGCGGCGGGGTGAGCCATGGGCCCGCACGATGACCTGTCCGATCTGCTGCCGCCGCTGCTTGAGCTGGATGACGAACCGACCCCCGGCCGGCTGAGCCGGGCCGATCTGGAGGCCGCGGCCGGTCCCGGCTGGACGTGGAGCCGCCCCGATCTCGATGACGGAGATGACGCATGACGACCCTGCAGGGCCTCGGCCTCGCCGAGGGACGCTGGCTGTGGCGCCGGTTGTTCGTGTTCGCCGTGACATTTGGCGTCTGGCAATTGCTGGCGGACGTGGTGGTGCGCGCGCCGGCGGCGGATCTGCGCAGTCTGGCTCAGCACCTGATCGGCCTTCTGGGTCTGGTGCTCGTGCTCTATCTGGTGGCCCCGACTGCCCAGCAGTTGGTCGAGTTGGCCGCCGCCCTGCGGCTGCGCGCGCTTGAGCGTCGCCCATGAGCGCCGCATCTTCCGCAGGCGGTCTCGACGCCCGCAGCCGGGCCCGGCTGGTCGGGGTGCACCCGGCCCTCGTGGCGGTGGTCGAGGCGGCGGCGCGCCTCAGCCCCGTGCCCTTCATCGTCACCGAAGGCCTGCGCACGCCGACGCGTCAGGCGGCGCTGGTCAAGGCCGGGGCCAGTCGCACGCTCAACAGTCGGCACCTGACCGGCCATGCCGTGGACGTGGCGGCGCGGGTGGATGGCCGTATCCGCTGGGACTGGCCGCTCTATCGCCCCATCGCCGCGGCGTTCAAGGCGGCTGCGCAGGCGCAGGGGGCGGCCCTCGTCTGGGGTGGCGACTGGCCACGCCTGCGCGACGGCCCCCATTTCGAGCTCGACCGGAGGGCCTTCCCGTGACGCCACCGCAGCTTCTGATACGGCTCCTGTCCGGCCGGACCCTGCACTGGTTGGCCGGCGGCCTGCTGGCGCTTGCCCTCGCCGCCGCCGTCGTCTCGCTGGCCGGGAATCTCGGCCTGCGCTGGGATCCGTTCGGCGGACAGGCCCGGCGGCTCGCGCGCGCAGAGGCGGACGCCGTCCGGGCGCGGGAGAGTGCCGCCCGCGCCGCCGCCGTGCTGGAGGCCGAACGCGGCCTCGTCCGCCAGGCGGCCGCCGCCGCCGCCCGCACTATCGCCGCCGTCGATGGTGTCCAACGTCTCGAACTTCTTGCCCGAGGAGCCCCCGATGCCTCCCAGCCGCTGCCCCCGGATCGCCTCGCTCGTCTGCGCGCTCATGATCGCGAGCTGTGCGGCCTCGCCCCCGCTCTTGAGGGCTGCGCCGCCGCAGCTGACGATCCCGCAGGCGGTGCTGCGGCCCTGCCGGCTGGCGACCCTGCCGCCAGACGCCACCCTGGCGGATCTGGAGGCGAGCTACGCCCGGCGAGGGGCGGATCTGGTAGCCTGTGACGCGGTTCGCGCCCTCGCGGTCGAGTCGCTCCGGGCCCAGCGCGCGCAGGGTCGAGGACCCGACGCGCCGCCCTGACCCGGCAGTTCTTGCCCGGCATCGGCAATTCCTGCCGGGTGCCGATACCCTCTTGCCGGGTCAGGACGGCCGGATCGGCCGACCTGAAGTCCGCCAACTCCGGGCTTTCAGCGTGTGGCCCGGCCCTTGCTCTGGAAGTCTCCGAGCAAAATGCTCCCGGTGGCCAAAATGGCGACCGGAACCCTTGAAAAAAGGATTTCGTCATGCTGCTGAATAGCGTCAACACGAACTATGGGGCGATGATCGCCCTTCAAAACCTCAACCAGACCAATACCGAACTCAACTCCGTTCAAAACCGGATCAATACCGGCAAGAAGATCGCCTCCGCCAAGGACAACGGTGCCATCTGGGCCATCGCCCAGGGCCAGCGTGCGGAAGTCCGGGCATTGGGTGCCGTCAAGGAATCCCTTCAGCGGGGTCAGTCCGCCGTCGATGTTGCCTTCGCTGCCGGCGAGTCGATTTCCGACCTGCTCGTCCAGCTCAAGGAGAAGGCTCTCGCGGCAACGGATGAGTCGCTGTCCAGCTCGTCCCGCGACGCGCTGAACGAGGACTTCATCGCGATCCGCGACCAGATCACCAAGGTGATCGACAATGCCGAATTCAACGGCTTGAACCTGCTCGACGGGTCGCTGTCCGGCGGCTATCAGGCCCTGGCCAACGTGGAAGGCGGTACGATCACCGTCGACGACGAGGACTTGAGTCTGTCGGGGTTGATCGTGACCCTCGGCGCTTCGGAAGACATCGGCACGGCCACTGAGGCCAGCGCCGCGCTGAGCGCCGTCAACGAGTCGATCGCCAACGTCTCGAGCGCCCTGGCCCGTCTGGGCACCGGGTCGAAGGCCCTGGGTACCCACCAGACCTTCGTCGCCAAGCTGTCGGATTCCCTTGAAACGGGTGTCGGCAACCTTGTCGATGCGGATCTGGCGAAGGAAAGCGCCCGGCTGCAGTCTCTGCAAACCAAGCAACAGCTGGGTGTGCAGGCGCTGTCGATCGCCAACCAGTCGACCGGTATTCTGCTGGGTCTGTTCCGCTAATCGCCGCGGATCGGGGCGAGGTCTTCGGACCTCGCCCCGTTTTCGCATAAGGAGGCGCCGGCCTGACCGCCGACGCGACAGGAGATGAACGAGAATGTCCGAGTTCTGCCTGTAGCTGCTTCCGCCGCTCTCGCCGCGCGCCCCGAGCCCGCGATCGTTGAGCGACCTTCCGAGCAACCCGCGCCGGCCCCGGCCGAACGGCTGTTGATCGAGGAGGGCCCGCAACTCGGGGTCTTCGTCTACAAGACGCTGGATCCGGTGACGGGAGAGGTGATCCGCCAGCTGCCGCGAGAGGAATTGCTGCGGCTGATGCGGGATGACAGCAGCTTACGGGCCGGTGCCCTGATCGACACCCGGGCCTGAGCGCCCCGGCGTCACCGCCTTCTTCCTCCGCTTCGGGCGCGCCCGGGGCGGCGTTGATCGTTGTTGAACGGCGTTAACCATACGCTCATGGTTAACCCCTTAGCGTCTCGGCGAATCTGCGAGGCTGAACGCCATGTCCACCAAGAGCGTCCACACCAATACCTCCGCCGCAATTGCGCTGCAGAACCTGGCGCGCACCAATCAGCGCTTGGACGAAGCCCAGGGCCGGATCTCCACGGGCCTGAAGGTCCAGGGGGCCAGGGACAACGCTTCGATCTGGGCGATCGCCCAGAGCCAGCGGGCCGATCTCGGTGCCCTCAACGCGGTGAAACAGAGCCTCGCGCGCGCCACCTCGATTGCGGACGTAGCGCTCGCCGCGGGCGAGTCGATCTCTGACCTCCTCAACCAGCTCAAGGAAAAGGTCATCGCCGCACAGGACACGTCGCTCAGCACCCAGTCGCGCCAACTGCTCAACGACGACTTCCAGGCCGTCCTTCGCGCCATCGAATCGGCCGCCGAGAACGCCGAGTTCGACGGTGGCAACTTGCTGGACGGCTCGCTGCCAAACGGGATCGCCTTCCTCGCCAATGCCGAAGCGACGTCGTTCATCACCCTGGAGTCCAAGAACCTGAGCCTGTCCGGCACCATCATAACCCTTTCGACCGCAAACTCGCTGGTGACGGTCAGCGGTGCCGCCCAGGCCCTGACGCGCCTGAACAACTCGATCACAAATCTCAACAGCGCCCTCGGCGAGATGGGGGCCCAGGCCAAGCAGATCGCGGCCCACACGACCTTTGTGGCCAAGCTGGCCGACACGCTGGAAGCAGGGATCGGCAACCTCGTCGACGCGGACCTGGCCAAGGAAAGCGCACGGTTGCAAGGGCTGCAGGTGCAACAGCAGCTTGGTGTCCAGTCCCTGTCGATCGCCAACCAGGCACCACAGATCATCCTGTCGCTGTTCCAGGGCTGATTCCCGGCGTCGGCGTCGCGCAGCTTAACGCGGCGTTACCTCTCGCGCGGGCAATCTGGCCGACGGAGATGCGGCCGTGATCAACAACAGTTCCCTGCTGGGTTTGTTTGGCACCCCGGGTGCCGCCACGGGCGGCTTCGGCGGCGGCGTCCGCTCGCCTTCACGCCAGCGACAGCCGACCCCGCCCTGGTCGACCACGGTCCAGGCGACGCCGCCGAGCGATCTGGTCCGCACGGCGCTCGGCGGCCGCAAGCTGATCAACGAGTCCGCCGTCCGCCTCGACGCCACGGCCGCGTCGGGCGACTACCGCACACTGTTCAGCCTGTACAACGGGCTCGAAACCCTGTCGGCGCTGGTCAATCGTTCCCGCGACAAGGGCGTGCCGGCGACCGAGCTGACCCTGCTGCAGCGGCGCTTCGACGCGGGCCTCGCCGAGATCTCCTCCTATCTGGCGACCTCGCGGCTGGAGGATGTCCGGGTGGTCACCGGAACGGCGGCGGCGACCGCCAAGACCACTGCCGGCGTGGCCAAGGACCAGCCCAACCTCGTCACCGCCCCGATCCACGAGGGCGCGGTCGATACGCCGGTGAACGCTTTCCAGGGGCCGGTCGTCTTCGACATCACCGTGGCCCGCACCGCCAATCCGACCCAGACGCTGCGAATCGACCTAGCGGACATGGGTAGCACCCCGCGAACCCTTGATGCGGTCAACGCCTTCATCAACGGCAAGCTCCAGACCGCCGGGTTCGAGACCCGGTTCGGGCGCGAGCAGGTGCGGCAGGAACCGCGCACGATTCAGGTCGGCGGACGCCCCGTGACCCTCCCGTCGGGTCCGGACCGCTGGTCGCTGGCCGTCCGCGGAACCTCGGTCGAGACCGTCTCCTTCGCTCCGGTGCAGGCGGCCGACGCCGTCTATGTCGCCCAGGCCGCGGGTACCAGCGGAGCCGTGCAGCTGCTCAAGTTCTCCGGCGACCCGGCGACGGTCGCAGGCACGGCTCGCCCCGGTGAGACCCAGTGGGTCGATGGGCGCCTGTCACAGACCGCCCTGCCGGCCGGGGTCGCTGCGGTCCGGGCCAGCGCAGTCGGGCCGGACGGTTCGCTATGGCTGGTCGCCGACCTCAAGGACGATGGCCTCACCGGCCAGCCGATCAAGGGGGAACGCGACGTCGCCCTGCTCAAGTATGATCCGTCCGGCCGGCTGGTGGCCAGCCGCGCCCTCGGAGCCGCCGACACCGCCTCCGGTTACGCCATTGCCATCGCGGCGGACGGCAAGGTGGCTGTAGCCGGCTCTGTCACCGGTGCCCTGGAGCCCGGCCGCGCGGTGGTCGATCCCGCGCTCAGCGACAGCTTCGTCACCGTGTTCGATGCGCAGGGGCTGGAGCTCTGGACCCAGCGCCGCGGAGCGCGGGCTGCGGATGAGGCCACCGGGGTCGCCTTCGGGGCGGACGGTACGGTCCATGTCAGCGGCCGCGCCGCGTCGGCCATGCCGGGCGCCGCGGGGGTCGGCGGCTGGGACGGCTATGTCGAGTCCTTCAAGGCCAGCCAGGTCTATCCGGGCGCGCCGTTCACCGCGGTGGCGACCTCGATCCGGCAGTTCGGCACCAGCGGCGAGGATACCGTCTCGGCCGTCACCGTGTCCGGGTCAAACCTCTACACGGCCGGGGTCGAGAGCGGGCGGGCCGTGATACGCCACTTCACCCTCGACGCCGCCGGCGTGCCGACCCTCGCGGCGACCCGCGATCTCGGGCTGATGAGCGGCGAGATCGCCGGAATCGCCGTTCAGGGCGGCCGGGTGATCGTAGCCGGGGCCACGCGGAACGCCGCGCTCGACGCCGGGACCGTGGTCGAGGCCCACAACGGCGGCATGGACGCCTTCGCCGCCAGCCTGTCCATCGACCTCACCGCCGCTCCCGACGACTGGGTCAGCTACCATGGCGGCGCGGGCGAGGACGGGGCCGCGGACGTGAAGGTGCACAACGGTGCCATCTGGCTGACCGGCGTGTCCGACCGCGCCTTCAACGCCAAGCCGGAGGACCCGAGGCGGGGCTATCTCGCGCGGCTCGACGCCACCACCGGGGCGCTCGTCTCCGCCACCACCTGGGCCGGCGACGGCGGCCAGGCCACGCCAGCGACGCTTGCAGTCGGCAGCGGCGGGGCCAGCGTGCTGGACCGACTGGGCCTGCCGACCGGCATGGTCGCCCAAAACGACTCGCGTCTGCTGACGGCGGCCACGAGCCTGCGCGTCGGCGACCGCTTCTCCATCTCCCTCGGCGACGGCGGCCGCGCCCGCACCGTGACCATCGAGGCGCGCGACACCCTGCAGACCCTGTCGCGCAAGATCGAACAGGCGTCGCAGCGGCGCCTGATCGCGTCGGTGACCACCGGCACTGACGGCATCCAGCGGCTCAACCTGCGCCCGCGCGATCCCGAGCGAGGGGCCATCCTGACCCCCGGCGAGGCCGGGCGCGACGCCCTGGCCGGCCTCGGCCTGTCGCCGGGCTATATCGGGGCCACGTCGGGCGATGACGTGGTCAAGACCTTCGGTCTGGGCCTGTCCAGCGACCTGACCCTGCGTGACGCCGACACCCGCAAGGCGGCCGGGGAGACTATCCGGAGGGCCCAGTCGCAGATTCGCGCCGCCTACCGGGCTCTCGCCCCGGAGTCGACCACGCCGCGGGTGACGGGGCAGGCTCCGGCCTATCTGCAGGCCCAGCTGGCCAACTACCAGGCCGCATTGAGCCGGTTGACCGGCGGCGGCTGACAACGCGATAGCGGTTGACGCCGGACCGCACGGCGGGGTTATTGGCGACGTCCCCCGCCCCCCTTGCGAGCCCCCATGGCCGAGCCTGAAACCCCGCCGAAATCGCCCCCGAACCGCCTCGTCCTGATTGTCGGCGTGGTGTTGGCGGTCGCCGCTGCCGTGCTGCTGGCGGTGGTGCTGGGCGGGCGTGGCGCACCCCCGGCGTCCCAGGCTTTGGAGGAGGGCGCGCCAGGCGATCTCACCGTCGATGTGGCCGAGGCCCCGGCGCTGGAGCCGACGCGGGAGCTGCGCTGCTTCGTCAACGGCCAGTTCGTCGGCATGGCGACGCTGGTCGATTGCGCCCGTCGTAACGGCCTGGCCACCGACGCGCTGGATGTCGGACTGGATGCCACCGGTGCCCTGGCTGCGGCCCCGACCGCAACCTTCGATCCGCCGCCGGCCGCGCCGACCCCGACCGTCGTCGTGGCCCCGCAACCCGAGACCCAGCCGCAGCCCGAAGCGCCGGCCGCGCCACCGCCGGCCGCCGGGCCCGCCTGCCTGCGTTTCGCCGGCTCGGAGTGGCGCAACCTGGGCGACGGCCTGAGCCAGTCGGCCTGCGTTCGCGCCCTGTTCGCCGGCACCTGCGTGCGCCCGGGCGAGGCCCTGTATGGCCGCTACGGTGACACCAGCCTGCGCCTGGTGCCGCGCCGGGTCGAGCAGTCACCGGACAACACCCGCTTCCGCACGCTGGTCGAGCAGGACCGCAACTGCCAGTTCCCGGACCTCGGATGACCCGCAAGCCGATCTTCGTCCTCGCTGGACTGGCGCTCGCCGGCCTGGCCGCCGCCTGCGCCCCGCGCGTCGAGGCCCCGCGCGATCCGGGCGTCTGCTGGTACGTCGTGCCGGCCGAGGAGGAAGGGGTCGAGCCGCGCTTCAACCTGGTGGCCCGCGACCAGCCGCAGATCGAGTTCTGCGCCGCCCGGCTGGAGGAGATGCGGTTGCGCTTCCTGCGCCTCGGCGGTTCCAATCGGGAGATCATCGGTGCCTACCAGGGCCAGTTCATCTTCATCGACCGGCGCGGCGTGCAGTTCGGCAGGGATCTGAACGGGCCGAGGTTCTTCGCCCTGACCCGGACCGGCGACGGCCGGCTGGCCATGCCGGGCGCAATCCAGCGTGATATCGACGGGCGCGCCACAGCCATCGCCGCGCCGCCGCCCGAGCCTGCGCCCGCCCCTCCGGCGAACTAGAACAAAGTTGGAACATCCGCCCGTTCGCGCTATAGAGCGGGCGCAATCAGAAGAAAAGGAACCGCGCCATGGCGGGCAGCGTCAACAAGGTCATTCTGGTCGGCAACCTCGGCAAGGATCCCGAGATCCGCACCCTCAGCTCCGGCGACCGGGTCGCCAACCTGCGTCTCGCCACCTCGGAGAGCTGGCGCGACAAGTCGACCGGCGAGCGCAAGGAGAAGACCGAGTGGCACTCGGTCGTGATCTTCAACGACAACCTGGTGAAGGTCGCCGAGAACTATCTGAAGAAGGGCTCGACGGTGTACATCGAGGGGGCCCTGCAGACCCGGAAGTGGACCGACCAGCAGGGCGTGGAGAAGTACTCCACCGAGATCGTGCTGCAGAAGTACCGCGGCGAGCTGACCATGCTGGGCGGCCGCGGCGACGGCGGCGGGGCCAGCCGCGGCGGCGGGGACGACGACTACGGTGCGGGCTTCTCGACCGGCGGTGCCGCCAAGCCCTCGGGCCCGCGCGAGAGCTACGACCTCAACGACGACATTCCGTTCTGAGACTGACCCTTCTGACGTCCGCAAGCGGCGTGGTGCCGGGCGAAACCTGCGCTCACCGAATGTGAGCCCGCCAGGCTGCCGACGCATGCCATAGGCGGCCCGTGCCCCTGTCCGACCGCCTCAGCCCTGTCGAACTCACCGCCATCCTCGCCGTGGTGGTGATCTGGGGCGTGAACAATGCGGCGGCAGCGGTGGCGACGGACCACATCCCGCCCATGGCGGTGGTGGCGCTGCGCTTCGTCATGGCGGCCCTGTGCCTCGCGCCCTTCATCCGGCCGCCGTTCCCCAACTGGAAAAGCCTGCTGCTGATCGTCAGCCTCGGCGGCCCGATCCATTACGGCCTCATCCATCTCGCCTTCTGGCTGGCCCGGGACGTCAGCCCGGTCTCGGTGGCGGCGCAGCTGTGGATCCCCCTCACCAGCCTGTTCGCCTTCCTGCTGCTGGGCGAGCGCCTGTCCAAGGCGGCCCTGATCGGCATGACCCTGGCCTTCCTGGGTGTCGTCTGGATGGGTGCCGACCCGGCGGTGCTCAGCGAGTGGGATGCCATCGCCGTGACGGTAGTCGCCTGCGCGGCCTGGGCCGTCACCACCGTCATCGCCCGACGCACCACCTCGATCCCGCCGCTGAAGATGCAGGGGCTCCTTGCCCTGACCACCTTCCCGCTCGCGGCGCTGGCCTCGCTCGCCTTCGAGCCAGGTCAGGTCGAGGCCATCCGCGCCGCACCGCCGATCGCCTGGGCGGCGGTGTTCTGGGGCGGGCTGGCCTCATCGCTGGTGGCCACCAGCCTGCTGTTCTGGCTGGTGCAGCGGCGCGAGGCCGGGCGGGTCACGCCCTATCTGCTGGCCACGCCGGTGGTGTCGATCATCATCGGTGCCGGGCTGCTGGGCGATGTGCTGACCGCCCAGATCCTGCTCGGCTCGGCCCTGACCATCGGCGGCGTCGCCGTCGTCGCCCTCGCCGAACGCGGCCTGCGCGCCGGTGCCTCGCGCGGGTAGGGGCCCGACTGAAGGCGGGCGGCTTTTGCAGGTTCATCACAAAGGCCACGAAGGCTCCCACAAAGGGCACGGAGGCCGCGTGACCGCTGCGCCGCAGGCGCCACGGCTTTCAGGTCCAAGGAAAGCGCTTCGCGCGGCGTCTTGCACAAGGCCGTCGTGCCCCTGGTGCCTCCTCTGTGCTCTTTGTGATGAAACTGCCCCCTCGGCCCGTCTGTGCGCCTGTCCGGACAGGCGCTAGGCTTCCTACGGAGGAGGACCGACCCATGATGCGTTTTCTGGTGCAGGCGGTAGTGACCGCGCTGGGGCTGTGGCTGGCGGCGGAGTTCGTGCCGGGGGTGGCGTTCAGCGACGGCATGACCCTGGCGCTGGCGGCGGTGCTGCTCGGGCTGGTCAACGCCGTGGTGCGGCCGCTGCTGGTGATCCTCACCTTCCCGCTGACGGTGATCACCTTCGGCCTGTTCCTGCTGGTGGTGAATGCTGCCACCATCGGCCTGACCGCCATGCTTCTGGACGGCTTCCAGGTCGACGGCCTGGAAGCCGGCGTCGGTGCCGCCATCGTCACCGGCCTGGTCAGCTGGATCGCCGGCGTGGCCATCAAGGACGACAAGAAGGAGTAGGCCTGCCCGCGTCGCGCGCTTCAGGGGTTCACCACAGCGACCACAGCGAAGCAAAGCCACAGAGGACACAACGGGCCCTGCGCAACGGCGCGCGAAGCGCCTTCTTCCGATGCGCTGGCCTTGAAGCGCCTTCGGCGCGGCTGTCGCCACGTCGCTGTGGTCGTGGTGGCCTCGCTGTGTCCGCTGTCATCCCTTGTCTCCGCCACCCCCCGTTTGATCGCCGGGCCGGGCGCGGGTAAGGCAGGCGCTCCTCCTGACCGAAGCGCCCGCCATGCACGACATCAAAGCCATCCGCGAGACCCCCGACGCCTTCGTCGCCGGCTGGTCCGCGCGCGGGGTCGAGGACGCCGCCGCCGTGGTGGAGCAGCTGCTGGCGCTGGACCGCGACCTGCGCGCCGCCCAGACCCGGGGGCAGGAGGCGCTGGCCGCCCGCAACGCCGCCTCAAAGGCCATCGGCGCCGCCATGGGCCGCAAGGACCTGGCCGAGGCCGACCGGCTCAAGGCCGAGGTCGAGACCCTCAAGGACACCATCGCCGCGGCCGAGGCCGACGAACGGCGTCTGGCCGGCGAGCTGCGCGACCGGCTGGCCGGGCTGAAGAATCTCGCCGCCGCCGACGTGCCGGACGGCGAGGACGAGGCCGGCAATGTCGAGGTGTCGCGCTGGGGCTCGCCCCGCACCACCGGGCCGGCGAAGGATCACGCCGACCTCGGCGAGGCGCTGGGCCTGCTCGACTTCGAGGCCGCCGCCCGCATGTCCGGCGCGCGCTTCGCCGTGCTCAAGGGCCAGCTGGCCCGGCTGGAACGCGCCATCGGCCAGTTCATGCTGGACCTGCAGGTCGACCGGCACGGCTACCAGGAGGTCAACCCGCCCTTCCTCGTGAAGGACGAGGCCATGTTCGGCACGGGGCAGCTGCCGAAGTTTGCCATGGATTTGTTCGTGGCTCGATCGATCGACTTCGATGCGATCGAGGCCGATGCGGAGGAGACTGGATTAAGGATCGCGGACGAGTTTCGTGCGGAGACGAACGAGCTCGCTCGCGAACTCAAGAAGGCCGTTCCCCAAGAGGATTTTGAAGCCGCGTTTGAGGCTGCTGTTCTTCAGGTTGCTGCAGAGCGCAGACGTTTGGAGCGCGTGGCCTTTGAACGTGCTTTGGCCGCGGGGGAGTTTTCGGAAGATCGCTACCTCATCCCCACCGCCGAGGTGTCCCTGACCAACCTCGTGCGCGAGCAGATCCTGTCCGAGGACGAGCTGGCCACCCCGATGCGGTTGACCGCCCTGACGCCCTGCTTCCGGGCCGAGGCGGGCTCGGCCGGGCGCGACACCCGCGGCCTGATCCGCCAGCACCAGTTCTCCAAGGTCGAGCTGGTCTCGATCACCCGGCCCGAGGATTCCGAGGCCGAGCACGAGCGCATGACCGGCTGCGCCGAGGCAGTATTGAAGGCGCTGGACCTGCCGTTCCGCCGCATGCTGCTGTGCAAGGGCGACATGGGCTTCTCGGCCCGCAAGACCTTCGACCTGGAGGTCTGGCTGCCGTCGCAGGGGACGTACCGCGAGATCAGCTCCTGCTCGAACTGCGGCGACTTCCAGGCCCGGCGCATGCACGCCCGCTTCAAGCGCGCCAATTCTTCAGGATCCGGCGAGAAGAAGACCGAGTTCGTCCACACGCTGAACGGGTCAGGCCTGGCCGTCGGTCGCACGCTTGTCGCGATTATGGAGACGTACCAGGACGAGGGCGGCCGCATCGCCGTCCCCGACGCCCTGAAGCCGTACATGGGGGGCGTCAGCCATGTGGGGTGATGACATCGTCCCTTCTCCCCTCGTGGGAGAAGGTGGCCCGCGCAGCGGGTCGGATGAGGGGTCTCGCCGCCGCCGCAGTGCGACCCCTCGCCCCCGGCCCCTCTCCCACAAGGGGAGAGGGGAGTCCTGATGCGCCTCCTCCTCACCAATGACGACGGGATTGACGCGCCGGGGCTGGAAGCCCTCGAGCGCATCGCCCGGGCGCTGTCCGACGACGTCTGGATCTGCGCCCCGGCGGTGGAGCAGTCGGGCAAGGGCCGCGGTATCACCCTGACCGAGCCCCTGCGCGTCAACCGGCTGGGCGACAGGCGCTTCGCCGTCACCGGCACGCCCACCGACTGCGTCGTGCTGGCGGTCAACGACCTGATGCCGGAGAAGCCCGACCTGGTGCTGTCCGGGGTCAACCGCGGCCATAACGTCGGCGAGGACGTCAGCTACTCCGGCACTGTCGCCGGGGCGCTGCAGGGCATGGCCTTCGGCATCCGCTCGATCGCCCTGAGCCAGAGCCTCGAACGCTTTCACGACGAGGTGGTGGCCCACTTCGAGACCGCCGAGGCCTATGCCCCGGCCATCATCCATCGCCTGCTGGAGCAGACGTGGGCCGACGGGGTGGTGATGAACCTCAACTTCCCGGCCCGGCCGCCCGAGGCGGTGACCGAGGTCGAGGTGACCCGCCAGGGCTTCCGCGACCTCGGCGAGATGCACGCGGTCAGGCGCACCGACCTTCGCGGCCGCGACTACTACTGGATGAGCTTCCGCGGCGCGAAGCAGGAGCACCCCGACGGCACCGACCTGCGGGCCATGGACGAGGGCCGCATCTCGGTCACGCCGCTGCACATCGATCTGACCCACATGCCCTCGATCCGCGACCTCAAGGGCGTGCTGGGCGGCGCCCCGCCGAGGGCCGTGGCGTGAACCTCAGGGACGACCGGGCCGGGCGTCTGATCCTGTCGCTGCGCCAGCGGGGGGTCACCGACCCGCGCGTGCTGGCGGCGATGGAGTCGGTCGACCGCGCCGTGTTCGTCCACGAGAAGTTTCTCGATCAGGCCTGGGAAGACCAGGCCCTGCCGATCGACTGCGCCCAGACCATCAGCCAGCCCTTCATCGTCGGCCTGATGACCCAGGCGCTGGACGTGCAGGCGCGGCACCGGGTACTAGAGATCGGCACCGGCTCGGGCTACCAGTGCGCCGTGCTGGCCCGGCTGGCGCGCTATGTCTATTCGGTCGAGCGCTACCGCAGCCTGCTGGCCGAGGCGGAAGGGCGGCTGCGGACGCTGGAGATCGACAATGTCATCACCCGCCACGGCGACGGCGGGCTGGGCTGGATCGAGCAGGCCCCGTTCGACCGGATCATGGTCACCGCCGCCAGCCCGCACGAGCCGACCGAACTGCTGAAGCAGCTGAAGCCGAACGGCGTGCTGGTCTGTCCGGTCGGCCGCACCTCGGTGCAGATCCTGCATCGCTACGTCGGCCAGGGCGACGGCAGCTTCCGCCGTGAGAGCCTGACCGAGGTCCGCTTTGTGCCCCTTGTCGAGGGGATGGCGAAGGAGCCGTGAACTCAAGAGCCCTCCCCCTCGATGGGGGATGGTTGGGAGGGGGTGGGGGCAGTCCGTCCCGGATGTGGCACGAGAGGCTGCGCCTCTGGCGGATAAACACGCAGCGTGGCGAGCCCACCCCCATCCCCGACCCTTCCCCCATGGAGGGGGAAGGGAGAGCGTCAGGCCCCCCGCCCAACTTTCGCGCCGTTTACCGCATTGGCTTAGGGCGTAGGTTTGGGGCAAACGATTCGGATCACGAGAGCAGGGAGGGGCGCATGACCCGGAACAGCTGGCTGAGAGCGGCGGCGCTGGCGCTGGCGGGGATGACGGCGGCGGCCTGTTCGACCTATCCCGACGCCCCGCGCTATCCGACGCGGCCGGTGCCGCCGGGCACGGCCCTGCCCGGGCCCGCCGGGGGGCCGCCCCCCGCCAGCCCCTATGTCTACAACCCGGCTGCGCCGGCCCAGCCGGCGACGCCGGCGGCCCCCACGCCGGTCCCCGGCGCGGCCGTGGCGCCAGTCGAGGGCGGAGCCCTGCCGCCGGCCCTGACGACCTCGACCGTCACGGCGCTGGGCCTGACGTACGAGGTGCAGCCCGGCGACACGGTATCGGGCGTGGCGCGCCGCTTCCGCACTCCGGTGCAGACCCTGATCGACCTGAACACCCTCGGCCCGCGCGGCGCGGTCAGCGCCGGCCAACGGCTGCGCCTTCCCGACGGGGCAGTCGACGGCGGGGTCGACCCCTACGCCACCGGCCCCTCGCCGGTCGGGGTCGAGGTGACCAACGCCGGTGCCCCGCCGCCGCCGCCGCCGCCTGTGGCGCCGGCCCGGCCCGTCGCCCCGGCCACGCCGCCGGGCACCGGCGAACTGGCCTTCACCTGGCCGTTACGCGGCGACATCGTCCGCCGCTTCGGCCCGGTCGGGGTCAGCGAGCGTAACAACGGCATCAACATCGCTGCTCCGCGCGACACGCCGGTGGTGGCGGCCGCCGCCGGCCGCGTGGCCTATGTCGGCGACGATCTGGTGGGGCAGGGCCTGACGGTTCTGATCACCCACCTGCACGGTTGGCGCACGGTCTACGGCCACCTCGGCTCGGCCAGCGTCCGCGACGGCGACAATGTCACCGCGGGCCAGACCATCGGCACGGTCGGCGAGACCGCCGGCGACGGCCGCCCCTCGATGCACTTCGAGACCCGTCGGATGCGTGGCGACGACCCGGCACCGATCGACCCCCTGACCGTCCTGCCGCAGTAGGGCGGGCGCCTTCCATTCCTCCCCCGCAGGGGGAGGGGGACCACGCGCAGCGTGGTGGAGGGGGGGATAAGCGCCGCCGTGGGGGGCCTCCCCCCTCCGTCTCGCCGGCTTCGCCGGCGATCCACCTCCCCCTGTGGGGGAGGAATGAGGGCGGCGCAGCACCGCGACGCCGTTGTGTCCTCTGTGCCTTCGCTGTGTTCGTTGTGATGAACTTTCGACGGCGGGAGGCATTCGCCCGGTCAGCCGGGCCGCCCCCACCCGTCTTCGCCCTTTCGGCTCAGCCACCCTCCCCTTGAAGGGGAGGGAAAGGGTTCTGCGCCGTCGCCGCATTGCATCCGGCGACGCTGCGCCCTAGTTTCCGCGCCTCGTTTTCAGCGCCGCGCGACGCGCGCGCCCGATCCGGAGTGATCCATGAGCCCGACCGCCGACGGTGGCATGACCACCGCCCTGGTGCAGTTCCTGCCCTTCATCCTCATCTTCGTGCTGTTCTACTTCCTGCTGATCCGTCCACAGCAAAAGCGCGCCAAGGAGCACCGGGAGATGATCGCCTCGCTGAAGCGCGGCGACCAGGTGGTGCTGTCCAACGGCATGGTCGGCAAGGTCACCCGCGTCGAGGACGCCGAGGCCATGGTCGAGATCGCCCAGGGCGTGAACGTCAGCGTGGTCAAGGCGATGATCTCGGAGGTGCGCAACCGCACCGCCGTGGCCGCCAACGACCGCAAGTAAGCCCAGCTCTCTCCCGCCCGGATCCCCGTCATGATTCAGCTGTCGCGCTGGAAGGTCGTCCTCGTCGTCCTTGCGGTGATCCTGGGTGCGCTCTTTGCCTACCCCAACCTGCTGTCGCCCGCCCAGCGCGCGGCGCTGCCGGACTTCGTGCCGAAGAATGCGCTGAACCTCGGCCTCGACCTGCAGGGCGGCTCCTATCTGCTACTTGAGGTCGACGTCGACGAGATGCGTCAGGCTCGCCTCGACAACCTCGTCGAGGACGTCCGGGTGTCGTTGAACGAGACCGGCGTGGCCCTGGCCCGGATCGAGCGCGAGGCCGCCGGTGCCGTGGTGCGCGTCGCCCCGGCTGACCAGGACGCCGCCTTCCGCGCCCTGCAGCCGCTGGGCTCGCAGCCGGGACTGGCCGGTGCCGCCGCCGAGCGCACCGTCAGCCGCGTGGGCAATGACGGCATCCGCGTGGTGTTCACGCCCCAGGCGCTGGAGCAGATGGGCCCGAACGCGGTCGAGCAGTCGATCGAGGTGGTGCGCCGCCGGATCGACGCCCTGGGCACCCGCGAGCCCTCGATCACCCGCCAGGGCGCCAACCGCATTGTCGTCCAGGCCCCGGGCGAGAGCGACCCGGAGGAGCTGGAACGGGTCATCGGGCAGACGGCCCAGCTGACCTTCCAGATGGTCGACGACGAGAACACGGTCCAGGACGCGCTCGCCGGGCGCGTGCCGCCGGGCTCCGAGCTGGTCTACGACGAGTTCAACACCCCCTATCTGGTCAAGACGCGGGTGCTGGTGTCGGGGGAGAACCTGACGCGCGCCGAGGTCTCGACCGATCAGAACAACCGCCCGGCCATCGGCTTCCGCTTCGACGGCCAGGGCGCGCGTCGCTTCGCGGAGGCGACCCGCCCGGAGAACCGCGGCAAACTGTTCGCCATCATCCTTGACGGCAAGGTCATCTCGGCCCCTCGCATCAACAGCCCCATCCCCAACGGCTCGGGCATCATCGAGGGCCAGTTCACCATCGCCGAGGCCTCGGAAATGGTGAACCTGCTGAACGGGGGTGCCCTGCCCGCGCCGCTGACCGTCGAGGAGCGCCGGGTCGTCACTGCCGAGCTGGGAGCCGACGCCGTGCAGGCGGGTGCCATCTCGGTGGCCGTGGGCGGAGTGATCATCGTCGCCTTCATGATCTTGTCCTACGGCTGGCTGTTCGGCGGCATCTCGGTCATCGGCCTCGTCCTGAACGGTCTGATGATCATCGCCGCCATGTCCCTGACTCAGGCGACCCTGACGCTGCCCGGCATCGCCGGTCTGATCCTGACCTTCGCCGTGGCCGTGGACGCCAATGTGCTGATCTACGAGCGGATGCGGGACGAGGCGCGGGCCGGACGGTCGGTGATCGCCAGCATGGATGCGGGCTTCAACCGCGCCATGGGCACCATCATCGACGCCAACCTGACCACCCTGGTGGCGGCGCTGATCATGTTCGTGTTCGGGGCCGGGCCGGTGCGAGGCTTCGCCTGGACCCTGACCATCGGCGTGTTCACCTCGGTGTTCTCGGCGGTGCTCGTTGCCCAGGTCCTGCTGGCCTACTGGCTACGGGTGAAGAAGCCCAAGACCCTGCCGATCGCGGAGTGATGTCGATGTCGTGGTGGCCCCTCATCAAGACCCTCCCGGTCAAGACCAACTTCCGCTTCGTGCGCTTCGCCCGGCTGTTCGGCCTCTTGTCCGTGCTGCTGTGCGCGGCCTCGCTGATCGGCGTCTTCTATCCCGGCCTGAACCTCGGCATCGACTTCCGCGGCGGTGCGGCCATGGAGATGACCCGGCCCGGCGGCCAGGCGCTCGACCTCGGGGCCGTGCGCGGTGCGGTCGATGACCTCGGCCTCGGCGACGTCCAGGTGCAGGGCATCGACAGCGACTCCGGTGCCATCGTGCGTTTCCAGATCCCCGAGGGCACGGCCCAGGCCGATACGGTCAACCGCGTGCAGGTGGCGATCACCGGGGCCGTACCGGATGCCCGCTTCTCGGGCACCAGCGTGGTCGGCTCCAAGGTCTCGGGCGAACTGCTGACCGCAGGCGTGCTCGCGCTCGTCGTGGCCGTGATCCTGATGTTCCTCTACATCGCCTTCCGCTTCCCCTGGCAGTTCGGCCTCGGCGCGGTGTTCGGCCTGGTCCACGACGTGGTGCTGGTGTTCGGCCTGATGGTGCTGATGCGGCTCGAGTTCAGCCTGAACAGCGTCGCGGCGATCCTGACCGTGATCGGCTATTCGATGAACGACACCGTCGTGGTGTTCGACCGCCTGCGCGAGAACCTGCGCAAGTACAAGACCTTGCCGCTGGCCGACATCATCGACCTGTCGGTCAACGAGACCCTGTCGCGGACCATCATCACCGGCATCACGGCGGTCATGGTGCTGGCGGCGCTGGCAGTGCTCGGTGGCCCGGCCCTGTTCGCCTTCTCCATCGCCCTGATGTTCGGCATCATCATCGGCACCTACTCGTCGGTTTACATCGCCGCGCCGGTGATCCTGGTCTGGGGCGTCAAGCGCGGCGAGTCGGCCGAGGACGCCCAGCCGGTGGTGCTCGGCCCGGCCAGCCGGCCCTGAGGCTGCGCGGACCTCCTCCTCCGCAGGGGGAGGGGGACTGCCGAAGGCGGTGGAGGGGGGGCTGTACGTCCCCATGCCGCTTCGCCCCCCTCCGGCACGGCGCTCGCGCGCCGCCCCGCCTCCCCTTGTGTGGGGGAGGAGCGTTTGCCTCGCCGTCCACCCTTCTCCCCGGGCCGGGAACCGGCTAATCGGGCGGGCATGACAGACGCCTTGGGAGGGGCGAGACATGGCCGGACTACTGACCAACTTCAGGAATACCCTGCTGCTCAGCCTCGTGCTGGCGGGGGTGATGATCTACGCCTTCGGCGCTGCCTACGGCGGTTTCGACGTGATCTTCTGGCAGGCGACGTTCCGCTGGATCCACGTCGTGCTCGGCATCCTGTGGATCGGGCTGCTGTACTATTTCAACTTCGTGCAGATCCGGGTCATGCCGGCCGTGCCCGCCGAGCTGAAGCCGGCGGTGACGCGCTACATCGCGCCTGAGGCCCTGTTCTGGTTCCGTTGGGCGGCGCTGGGCACGGTGCTGGCCGGGTTCGCCCTCATGGCTACCCGCGGCCACGCCTATTCGGCCGAGGCGCTCAGTTTCGGCTTCGCCGCCGGCTACGGGCCCGAGGACCGCGGGTTCACCCTGCTGGGTGTCGGTATCTGGCTGGCCATCGTCATGTTCCTCAACGTCTGGGGCGTGATCTGGCCGAACCAGAAGCGCGCCCTTGGCATCGTCGTGGTCGATGATGACAAGAAGGCCCACGCTGCCCGCGTCGCCATGCTGGGCAGCCGCATTAACCTGCTGCTCAGCCTGCCGATGCTGACCTCCATGGCCATGTACCAGACGCTCCTTGGCTGAGGCCGACCTCGACGCACAGGTCCGCGCGGCCGATCCCGACCGCTGGCTGTCCAGCCGGCTGGTCGCCGACCCCGCCTTGCGTGCGGACCTGATCGCCCTCTACGCCTTCGAGGCGGCGCTTTCCGCCATCCCCAAGCGCGTGACCCAGCCCCTGCTGGCGGAGATGCGCTTCACCTGGTGGGCGGAGCAGCTGGACGGGGTGTTCGCGGGGGAACCGCGGAAGGGGCATCCGGTTCTGGAGGCGCTGGCGGCGGCCGTGGCCGGCCGCGGGCTGCAGCGGGCCCCGCTTGAAGCCCTGATCGACGCTCACCTCGACCGCGCCCATGGCCGTTCACACGATCTCGAAGCCCTGTTCACCGGCCCTGCGGTTGAGGCGGCTCGGCTGCTCGGCGTGCCGGAGCCCGAACTCGCCGCCCCGGCCGGACGGCTTTGGGGCCTGATCCAGACGGGTCAGTTCGAGGCGGCGAGGGCCCTGCGCCCGGAGGCCAATCGCGTCCTGAAGCGTCTGCCGGCCGCCGCCTTCCCCGCCCTGGCCCACGCCGCCCTGATCGACCGCGACGCCCCCGAGCCGGTGAAGCGCCTGCGCCTCGTCTGGGCCAGCCTGAGGGGCCGGGTCTAGCCGGCGTCGGCCTTGCCAGACCCCGGCAACAGGTGTTCCGTGGGGCAGAGCCGGGAGAAGGCCGATGACACGCCTGAAGATCCACGCTGAACGCCACCGGGTGTCGCGCATCGGCTGGTTGCGCGCCGCCGTGCTCGGGGCCAATGACGGGCTGGTGTCGACCGCCAGCCTGGTTGCCGGGGTCGCTGCGGCAAACGCGGATCGCAGCGCCGTACTGATCGCCGGAATGGCCGGTCTGGCCGCCGGGGCCATGTCCATGGCGGCGGGCGAATACGTCTCGGTCAGTTCCCAGTCCGATACCGAGCAGGCGGACCTCGCGCGGGAAAGGGCTGAACTGGCCGACGATCGCGAAGCCGAGATCGAGGAGTTGGCGGGCATCTATGTGCAGCGCGGTGTCGAGCCGCAGCTGGCGCGAAAGGTGGCGCTGCAGCTGATGGAGACGGACGCCCTCAGTGCCCATGCCCGAGACGAGCTCGGCATTTCCGAGGTTTCGACGGCGCGGCCTGTGCAGGCCGCCATGACGTCGGCGGCGACCTTCGCGGCCGGTGCGGCGCTGCCGCTGCTGGTGGCGGGCCTCGCCCCGGAAGGGATGCTCCTGGCCTGGGTCGTGGCCTTCACCCTTGCGGGGCTGGCGGCGCTCGGCTTGCTGGGCGCGAAGGCAGGGGGCGCGCCCCTGGCCCGTTCGGCCGGACGCGTCCTTCTTTGGGGCGCATTGGCGATGGCGGTGACCGCAGCGATCGGCCGTTTGTTCGGAACCGCCGTCGCCTGAGGTGCCAACGCTCGGGCCCGTCGGCCGCCGCCGCCCGCGCCGGGCTGCCTGAGGCCATCCGGGCCCTGGCCGGCCTTCCGGTGGCGGCCTTTCCGGCGGTGGCTCACGCCGCGCTCATCGATCGGGAGGCACCGATGCTGGTCAAGCGCCTGCGCCTCGTAAGGGCCCACCTGAGGGAACGGATCTGGGTCGTGACGCTGTAAACCCGTCACCCTCGGGACAAGCCCGAGGGTGACGACAAACTGAAATCAAGCGGGATGTCTCGTTGGACTCAGGGGTTCACAACCTGGGCCGCGGCTCGCGCGGCCCCCCCTCCGCTCCACCGGTCCAGCGACGCCAGCGCGCGCAGGCTCATCAGCCGCTTCCTGGCCCGGCCGCGGTCCCTGGGCGGGATGCGCCGGCCGTCCTCGTCGATCCTGGGCGCCTCCAGCGGCGGCAGCAGGCCGTAGTTGACGTTCATCGGTTGGAACTTCGCCCCGTCCATGTGCCCGCCGGTGATGTGCTCGACCAGGGCGCCCAGCGCCGTGTCCGCCGGCGGCACCTCGATCGGCGCGCCGAGCCGTTCGGCGGCGGCGAGGCGTCCGGTCACCAGCCCCATGGCGGCGCTTTCGACGTAGCCCTCCACCCCCGTGACCTGGCCGGCGAAGCGCAGGCGGGGCATGGCCTTCATCCGCAGTTGGCGGTCCAGCAGCTTCGGCGAGTTGAGGAAGGTGTTGCGGTGCAGGCCGCCCAGACGGGCGAACTGGGCAGACTCCAGCCCGGGGATCATGCGGAACACCTCGGCCTGGGCACCGTGCTTCAGCTTGGTCTGGAAGCCGACCATGTTGAACAGGGTGCCGAGCGCATTGTCCTGGCGCAGCTGGACGATGGCGTGCGGCTTGACCGTCGGATTGCGCGGATCGGTCAGGCCGACCGGCTTCATCGGCCCGTGGCGCAGCGTCTCGCGACCGCGCTCGGCCATCACCTCGATCGGCAGGCAGCCGTCGAAGTAGGGGACGTTCTCCCATGCCTTGAACTCGGTCTTGGGTCCCGACAGCAGGGCGTCGATGAAGGCCTCGTACTGGTCCCGTGCCATCGGACAGTTGACGTAGGCGGCGGCGTCGCCGCCCGGGCCGCCCTTGTCGTAGCGCGACTGGCGCCAGGCGATGTCGAAGTTGATCGTGTCGGCGTGCACGATCGGGGCGATGGCGTCGAAGAAGCTGAGGCTCTCCTCGCCGGTCAGCTCCAGAATGGCGTCCGCCAGCGCGGGCGAGGTGAGCGGGCCGGTGGCCACGATCACGCTGTCCCAGTCGGCCGGGGGCAGGCCGGCGATCTCCTCGCGCACGACGGTGATCAGCGGATGGGCCTCGAGCCGGGCGGTGACGGCGGCGGAGAAGCCCTCGCGGTCGACCGCCAGCGCCCCGCCGGCCGGCACCTGGTGGGCGTCGCCGCAGGCCATGATGACGCTGTCCAGCCGGCGCATCTCGGCGTGCAGCAGGCCGACGGCGTTGTACTCCCAGTCATCCGACCGGAAGGAGTTGGAGCAGACCAGTTCGGCCAGGCCGTCGGTCTGGTGGGCGTCGGTCTTCACGCCGGGCACGCCGCGCATCTCGTGCAGGATCACCGGCACGCCTGTGCGGGCGATCTGCCAGGCGGCCTCGGAGCCGGCCAGGCCGCCGCCGATGACATGGATGGGGGAGGGGGTACTCATCGCGGCTTTCTAGTCACGTCGGCCCGCCGCGTCACGGCCGGTCTGGTCGCAGGCCGGCGGTCGGGGTAAGGATCGGTCGGTATCGGGAGGGGGCATGACCCGACGAGCGGGAAACGCACGTGCCGACGGGCGGCGGCTGGATCTGGGCGCGGCCCTCAGGGCCGGCTTGACGACAATGCCACGCATGTACGGCGAGGCTTGGGGCGCGCTGGCCTTCTGCGTCGTGGCAGGGGTCCTGCCGGTGCTGGCACCCCTCCCCGGGGCGGCGGCCGGGGTGGCCGTCTTGTTCCAGGGACTGGCGGTGCTGATCGCCTGGGGCGCCCTGACCCGGATCAGCCTGACCCGCGACCTCGGCGGTGCCCAGGCGCTGGGCCTTGGCCCGGCCGGGCTTCAGCTGGGTGCCGGCGAGGGCCGAATTGTCGCCGCCCTGCTGCTCAATCTGATCTTCCTCGCCATCCTGGCCACAGTCACCACCCTGCTGCTGCTCGGCGTCGCCGGGGCCTCGGACCTCGACGCCGAGGCCATCGCCGCGCGCGACTGGGCCGCCGCCGGGACGCCGCTGCAGCTGGCGGTGGTTGGCGCGGTCGCCCTCATCGCTCTAGGCGTACCCCTGCTGTTCGCCGTGCGCCTGTCGCTGTTCGCCCATGCCAGCCTCGGCCGCGGCCAGGTGGTTTCGCTGAACACTCTCGGGGTGGCGGAAGGCAGCTTCTGGCCGCTGCTCCTGCTGCTGATCGTGGTCGCCCTGCCCAGGATCGCCCTTGCGGCCCTGTCGGCGCAGGGCGTGCTGACCGGCGCGGCGGGGCAGATCGCCGGGGTGCTGGTTCTGGTCCTCGTGCAGGTGCCGTTCGCCGCCGGGGCCATGGGCGAGGCCTATCGCCGCCTGGAGTACTGGACACCGGGGATGGAGAGGTCGACATGAGCCGCCGCCCCGATTTCGATTTCAGCCGTGCTCTGGAGGCACCCTTCCGGCTGATGCGCCGGCCCCTGACCCTGATGGCCTGGGGCGCGATCATCTGGCTGCCGTTCCTGTTCGTCATCCCCTTCCTCGGCCAGTTCTTCCCGCTGCCGGTGGATGGCGTGGATGTCGAGGTCTGGATGGAGCAGAACCTCGAGGGCTGGCTGGCCGCCCAGCTTTACAGCCAGTTGGCCAGCTGGCTGCAGATCTTCCTCGGCATCCTGGTGGCCGCCTGGGCCACCCGCGTGACCCTGACCCCGCGCTCCCGAGGCTTCGCCATCGGCATGGACGAGTTGCGCTACGGCCTGACCGTGATCGTGCTCGCGATCGCGTTTGTCGTGCTGCTGGTCGCCCTGACACTGATCGGCATCGCGGCCGGCGCAGCGGTCTGGACGGCTGGAGAGGACGTGCGCGGCGGGGTCATCGGCCTGTACATCCTCGCTGCCACGGCGCTGGTGGTCTGGTTGGCCCTGCGCACCTGCCTGATCGCGCCGATGAGCATGGCCACCAGGGAGTTCGCTGTCGGTGCCGGGTGGCGCGCGACCGGCGGGCGGGTGTGGAAGCTGCTCGGCCTGATCATTCTGGTGTGGTTGCTCACCGTCGTCGTCACCCTGTCCGCCTATGCCGTCATCGCCTTGCTGGGCGGTGCCGTGTTTTTCGGCCTCGGCGGGCGGATCGACTTCGGTGCCGAGACGCCGGTGCAGGTCACGCAGGACTGGATGCCGCTGCTTGCGGCTGCGGGGGCCGTGGTGCTGCCGGTGCTCTATCTGACCGGCCTCAGCCAGGTGTTCGGCATCGCCCCGTTGGCCTCGGCCGCCGCCGATCTGGCACCCTTGCAGCGGGAAACGGGTGACGCGCCCCCGGCGAGTTCGCTAGACTCCCTGTAACTCCTTGCCGAGGGACCGCCATGAGCTTCTCCGCCACCGACTCCGCCTTCGAGGGCTTCCGCCTGACCCGCCGCGCGCCCGTCGCCGTGGGACTCTGGGCCTTGCTCTATGTGCTGCTGATGCTCGCGACCCTCGGCCTGATGGGGCCGTCGCTGGCCTCGCTGATGGCCGAGGTGGCGCGGCTTGAAGGCATGGCGTCGCCGCAGCCCGAGGACCTCCAGGGCGTCGGCATGCTCTACGCTACGCTGATCGCGACCGTACTGCCGCTGTCGCTGGCAGTGACGGCGGTGCTCGCCGCGGCTGTGGCCCGGGCGGTGCTGCAGCCGACCGGGTCCGCCTTCGGCTACATGCGCGTCGGGATGGACGAGCTCCGCGTGCTGGGCGTCACGCTCGTGCTGTTTGTCGTGTTCGCCATCGCCTGGACGTTGCCGTTCGTGCTGGTCGGCGTCATCGGCGGGGTGGCCACGGCCTCGGGGCAGGGCTGGCTGTGGCTCGTCGCCGTCCTGCTCGGTCTGGCCGGTGTGGCCGGCGTGATCTGGCTGCTGGTGCGGTTGAGCCTCGCAGTGCCGCTGGTGGTGGCCGAGCGTCGCTTCGCGCCCTTCGACTCCTTCGCCCTGACCAAGGGACGCTTCTGGCCGCTGCTGGGCATGGCGGTCATCTCGGTCGTCATGGCCATGATCGTCGGCCTGCTGGGCAGCATCGTCGTCATGCCGGTGACGCTCATGACGGGCGGACTGGAGCGCCTGGCCGGCTTCGAGGGAGCCAGCATGGCGGAGCTGCTGCAGGGGGCCGCCCCGGCCCTGATTGCCTTCGGGGTGATCAACGGCGTACTGTCGTCCCTGCAGCTGGCCATCATGTACGCGCCCTTCAGCGCCGCCTACCGCGACCTCAAGGCCGGCTGAGCGCCTCGGTCACCACGGGAGCCAGGAAATGGCTGGAGTCGAGCTCTACGCGCCACGAAAGGCGCGCCACCGCCGCACCTGGACCGTCGCGGCATTGTTGCTCGCGGTCGTCTTCATCGCGCTGGGCCAGGTTCTCGGCGTCTTACCGGCCATGGCGACCGGCTTTATCGGCCAGGACGGCGCGGCGAACCGTTGGCCGCAACTGGCCTATCTCCTCTACGTCGCGTTCGCTGCGGGTGCCGTGCTGACGCTCCTGTGGGCGGCTCTGTTTGAGCGCAGGGGGCCCGGCACAGTTGGGCTTAACGATCAGGGCTTGCGGCGCTTCGGCCGGGGATTTGCGATCGGTCTGGCCTTTCTGCTGGCGGTGGTGGGGATCATCCATGCGCTGGACGGTTACACGGTCGAGGCCGGGGGTGTCTTCAACGCGGGAGCCGTCGGTGTGGCGCTGGTGCCAATCCTGGTCCTGCTTGGCGGGTTCATCGTCCAGGGCTCAACGGAGGAAATCGTGTTCCGCGGCTGGCTGATGCAGGTGATCGCCTCGCGCCACGGCCTTTGGCTGGCGGTGATCCTGAACTCCGCCCTGTTCGCCCTGGTCCACGGTGGCAACATCGCGCCGTCGCGCGAACTCTATCTCGGCCTCGTCAACATCGTGCTCTTCGGCCTCTTCATCAGCCTCTATGCGGCGCGCGAAGGTTCTGTCTGGGGCGTCTGCGGCTGGCACGCAGCCTGGAACTGGCTGCTTGGCCTCGGCTTCGGGCTGGAGGTGTCGGGCCAGGTTGTGGAAACCCGGCCGCTGGTCGTGGACCTCGCCACCAACGATGGCACCGCCTGGTGGATCACCGGCGCGGCCTTTGGACCAGAGGCCAGCGTGGTCACCACGGGCGTTCTGCTGATCGGGCTCTTGGTGCTTGTCGTCCGAGGCCACACGCGCGGGCATCCCGTCGAGGCCTGAACGGGAAACTGGCCGCGGCGGTCGCCCGCCACGGCCCTGGATGATCCGTTCGCCGAGGGTCAGGCCGCGGCCTTGGTTCCCGCGAACCGGCCGTAGAAGGTCTCGCCCTTTGCGGCCATGTCACGCAGCAGCTTTGGCGGGCTGAAGCGCTTCCCGTACTTCGCCGCATAGGCGTCGGCCTGCTCGACGAAGGCCTTCAGCCCGTACTGGTCGATGTAGGTGATCGGGCCGCCGGTCCAGGGCGCGAAGCCCCAGGCCAGTATGGCACCGACATCGGCCTCGCGTGGGTCGTCGATCACGCCTTCTTCCCAGCAGCGCGCCACCTCGACCGCCTGACGGAACAGCAGGCGGCGCTTCTGGTCCTCGACCATCTCCGGAGTGGAGTCGTTGATCTGCACCGTGGCCAGCTCGGAAAGGCCCTTCCAGAGGGTCTTGGGCTTGGTGTCGTAGTCGTAGAAGCCCTTGCCGTTCTTGCGGCCGTAGCGGCCGAGGTCCTCGACCATCTTGCGGACGATCTCCGAGCCCGGCAGCGGCGAGTAGGCGTCGCCGAGGTCGTGGGCCGTCTGCTTCGCGATCTTGACGCTGAGGTCCAGCGCCACGTCGTCGTGCATCTCCAGCGGGCCGCGCGGCATGCCGGTGGCCCGGCCGATGTTGTCGATCAGGGCCGGAGCGTAGCCCTCCTCCAACATGGCCATGCCCTCGGCCACATAGGTGCCGAAGCAGCGGCTGGTGTAGAAGCCGCGGCCGTCGTTGACGACGATCGGAGTCTTCTTGATCTTCATCACGTAGTCGAGCGACTTCGCCAGGGCGACCTGGCCCGTCTTCGCACCCATGATGATCTCGACCAGCATCATCTTGTCGACGGGCGAGAAGAAGTGGATGCCGATGAAGTCCTCGGGCCGCACGCTGGCCTCGGCCAGGCCGGTGATCGGCAGGGTCGAGGTGTTGGATCCGAACACGGCACCGGGCGTCAGCTGCGCCTCGGCCCGCCGGGTCACCTCGGCCTTGATCTCGCGGTTTTCGAATACCGCCTCGATGACCAGGTCCGAACCCTTGATATGATCATAGTCGGTGGTGGCGACGACCGAGGCGAGCAGGGCGTCGTACTTGTCCTGGGCCAGCTGACCGCGCGAGAGGCGCTTCTTCAGCAGCTCCTCTACATGGGCCTTGCCCTTGTCGGCGGCCTCTTGGTCGCGGTCGATCAGGATGGTCTGGATCCCGGCGAGCGCGTTCACATAGGCGATGCCCGCGCCCATCATGCCGGCCCCCAGCACGGTGACCTTCTTCGGGTCTGACGGCGGCACGTCCTTCGGCCGCACCGCGCCCTTGTCCAGTTCCTGCTTGGACAGGAACAGCGAGCGGATCATGGCCTGGGCCTGCGGGGTCATCAGGGTCTTGATGAAATAGCGCGTCTCGATGCGCAGCGCCGCGTCCATGGGGACCTGAATCCCTTCATAGACGGCCTTCATCAGGTTCACGACGGCGGGATAGTTGCCGTAGGACTGCTTCCTCAGCATCGCATTGCCGACGAGGAAGTTCTGGATGCCGGCCGGGTGATAGGGGCCGCCGCCGGGCTGTTTGAAGCTCTTGTCGTCCCAGGGCTGGACGGCCTTGCCGCCGCCCCTGATCCAGGCCTTGGCCGCCTCGACCTCGGTGCCTGCGGGCACGACCTCATGCACGACGCCCGCACCCTTTGCGTCGTTCGGCCGCCAGGACGAGCCCGAGCTCATCGCCGTCATCGCCGCCTGGACGCCGATCAGGCGCGTCAGGCGCTGGGTGGCGCCGCCACCGGGGAACAGGCCGACCTTGATCTCGGGCAGGCCCAGCTGGATCTTCGAACTGTCGCCGACCACGCGGTAATGGCAGGCCAGCGTGACCTCCAGCCCGCCGCCCAGCGCCAGGCCGTTGATCGCCGCCGCCACCGGCTTGCCGCAGGTCTCCAGCGCCCGCAGCGAGCCGTTCATCTTCCAGCCCGCGTCGAAAGCGGCCTGAAGGTCGCCAGAGCCGGACAGCATGCCCGACGCCATGTCGCCCAGGTCCGCCCCGGCGCAGAAGCCGGACGCCTTGCCCGAGGTGATGACCGCGCCCTTGATGGCCTCGTCGGTCCTGATGCGCTCGACCAGTTGGGGAAGCTCGTCCATGACCTGGCCGGTCAGGGTGTTCATCGACCGGCCCGGCACGTCGAAGGTGATCAGGGCGATGCCGTCAGCGTCGACGTCGATCTTGAAGTTTTCCATCTCTCTATCCTCTCTCCTCCCCCTTAATGGGGGAGGGGGACCGCGAAGCGGTGGAGGGGGCTGCACCCCCTCACCCGGCTTCGCCGGGAGCTCCCCCATGAAGGGGGAGCAGAATTGCGTCACACCCGCTCGATCACCGTCGCGGTGCCCATGCCGCCGCCGATGCACAGGGTGATCAGGGCGGTTTCCTTGCCGGAGCGTTCCAGCTCATCGAGCGCGATGCCGGTGATCATGGCGCCGGTGGCCCCCAGGGGGTGACCCATGGAGATGCCGCCGCCGTTCACATTCATCTTGTTGTGCGGGATATCCAGCGCCTGCATGTAGCGCAGCACAACGGCGGCGAAGGCCTCGTTCAGCTCCCAGACGTCGATGTCGGCGACGGTCATGCCCAGTTTGGCCAGCAGCTTCTTCGTCACGAACTCGGGACCGGTCAGCATGATCGAGGGCTCCGAGCCGATCGAGGCGGCACCCTTGATGCGGGCGCGGGGCTTCAGGCCCAGGGCCTTGCCGGCCTCCAGCGACCCGATCAGCACGCCGGCCGACCCGTCGACGATGCCGGACGAGTTGCCCGGCGTGTGGACGTGGTTGACGCGCTCGACCTCGGGATAGCGCTGGTTGATGACGGCGTCGAAGGCCATTTCGCCCATCATGGCGAAGGAGGGGTTCAGCCCGCCCAGCGACTGCATGTCGGTGTTCGGACGAATGGTCTCGTCGCGGTCCAGCTGGACCAGACCCAGCTGGTTCTTCACCGGCACGACCGACTTCGAGAAGTTTCCGGCGGCCCAGGCGGCGGCGGCGCGCTTGTGGCTTTCCATCGAATAGGCGTCGACGTCATCGCGGCTGAAGCCGTATTTCGACGCGATCATGTCGGCCGAAACGCCCTGCGGCACGAAATAGGTCGGGAAGGCCGAGGACGGATCGACCGGCCAAGCCCCGCCGTCCGAGCCCATCGGCACGCGGCTCATGGCCTCGACGCCGCCGCCGACGGCGAAATCGGCCTCGCCGGATTTCACCTTGGCCGCGGCCATGTTCACGGCCTCGAGGCCCGAGGCGCAGAAGCGGTTGATCTGGACGCCCGCGACCGTCTGGGCCCAGCCCGCCGACAGCACGGCCGTGCGCGCGATGTCCGCGCCCTGTTCGCCCACCGGCGACACGCAGCCCAGGATCACGTCGTCGACCTTTGAGGTGTCCAGACCGTTGCGATCACGCAGGGCTTCCAGCACCTGGGTTGCCAGCGACAGGGCGGTGATCTCGTGCAGAGACCCGTCCTTCTTGCCCTTGCCGCGCGGGGTCCGCACGGCGTCGTAGATATAGGCGTCAGCCATGGTGCGTCTCCATTAAGGACGGTTTCCTCGCCGGACCCCAATGGCCCTACGTTTACGTCAACGTCAAGTATCGATGTTGCGAGCGGCTGCGTTCGTCATCCCGGAGGCGCGTAGCGAACTCCGGGCCCCCCCGGGGATGAGAGGCGGGCCGGGTCCCGGGTCTCCGCCGCCGGGCGGCTCCGCCCGGGATGACGATCGGCCTCAGGCGCGCAGCCGCTGTTCCAGCACCGCCAGCGGAACGGACCCGGTGGCCAGCACCCGGTCGTGGAAGTCGCGCAGGTCGAAGCCTGGCCGCGCCGCCGCCTCCCGTCGCAGTCGGGCGATGACGGTCTCGCCGATCTTGTAGGAACAGGCCTGGCCCGGCATCACCGTGTAACGGTTGATCTCGTTGTTGGCCGAGCCGACCGGCTTGGCACCCGAGGCGACCATATAGTCGACCGCCTGTTCGCGGCTCCAGCGCTTGTCGTGCAGGCCAGTGTCGACCACCAGCCGCACGGCGCGGAACAGGTAGGACATCAGGAAGCCCAGCCGGCCCAGGGGATCATCGGCATAGACGCCCAAGTCGTCGGCGGCGACCGCCTCGGCGTACAGGGCCCAACCCTCGCCATAGGCTGAGAAGCCCGTGGCCCGGCGCCATTCGGGCAGGTGGGTCGACTCCCGCTGCAGCGCGATTTGCAGGTGATGGCCCGGCGAGGCCTCGTGATAAGTCAGGGTCGGCAGGCTGAACTTCGGCCAGTTCGCCGTGTCCTTGAGGTTGATGTAGTAGGCGCCCGGCCGCGAGCCATCCAGCGGCGGCCCCTGGTAGTAGCCGCCCGGCGCGCCGTTCTCGATCGCCGGCGGAACGCGCCGTACCTCGACGTGGGTGCGCGGCAGCCGGCCGAACACCTGCGGAAGCAGCGGGTCCAGCGCCCGGATCTGGGCGTTCAGGCTCTCCAGCAGCGCCGCCTTGCCCTCGTCCGTATTGGGCCAAAGCTGGGCCGGGTCGCGGTTGAGGGCGTCGATGCGCTGGCCGGTCGTGCCCTCGGTCATGCCCCGGGCGCGCAGGATGGCGTCGATCTCCGCGCTGATCTCCGCCACCTGCTCCAGACCGATCGCGTGGATCTCGGCCGGGCTCAACGTCGTGGTGGTCCAGGTCCTGAGGGTGTGGGCGTAGAGCGCCTCGCCCTCGGGCAGGCGCCAGACGCCCGCGTCATGGACAGCGCCGGCCCGGAGCGCGTCCAGCGCCGCGATCTGGCGCGCCAGGGCCGGCTTGATCTCGGCCTCGACGAGCGCGGCGGCGCGCTCGGCATGGGCAGCGGGCAGGCCCGCGGCGGCGGCCTTGCGCGCCAGCGAACGGATCATGGCCATGTCCGCGCCGCGCTGGGCCGCGAGGGCGTCCAGCTGGCCGGTGGTTAGGTCCAGCACGAAGTCCGGCGGGACCACGCCCTTGCCGGCGTCGGCGACGATCCGCGCCGTCTCGCCGTCCAGCGCAGGCCCAAACTGCGCCAGCCGGGCGAGAAAGGCCTCGGCCCCCGCCCGGTCCTCGACCCGGTGCTGGGTGTCCATGAAGTCCGGAACGTTGAAATAGGCCCCGGCCAGTTGGCTCACGACATAGGGGCCCATGCGGCCGCCGCTGATCAGGGCACCGTAGTCGAAGTCCGCGCCGGTGGCCGCCGTCCCGGCCCGGAACAGGGCGACGTCGAGGTTCAGGGCACCATTGTCGCTCAGGCCCTCACGGCCGAAGGCGCGCAAGGTGGCGAGACGCGAGCTGGCCTCCGCCCGTTCGGCATTCCAGCCTTCCGGCGAGCGGTCGGTCAGGCGTGAGGCGCGGTCCGCATTCGGCCCGCGGTCGAGTCCGAGGTTGGTGGCGTTTTCCGGGTTGCGGTCGAGGTCGGCGGCGAACCAGCCGGCCATCAGGGCGTCGAGCGCCGTGTCGCGGTCGGTGCTGGCGGCCGCGGGCAAGGCGGTCAGCGCCACGGTGCCTGCGGCCCCCATCAGAAGATGGCGGCGGTCGATCATAATCTGCTTGGCTTCCTCGTCAGGCCGCGCGCGCCGCGATCCAGTCGTCAATGACCCGTTCCAGCACGGTCAGCGGCACGCCGCCGGCGTCCAGCGCCGTATCGTGGAAGCCGCGGATATCAAAACGGTCGCCCAGTTGCGCCCGGGCCCGCTCGCGCAGCTCGACCCACTTCACATGGCCAACCTTGTAGCTGCAGGCTTGGCCGGCCCAGACAGCGTAGCGCTCGACTTCGGTGGTGATGCTCGACTCCTGGTCGCCGAGAGTATCGACCATGTAGCGGACGCCCTGCTCCCGGCTCCATCGCTTCTGGTGCAGGCCGGTGTCGACCACCAGCCGCGCGGCGCGGAACATCAGCGATTGCAGGTACCCTACCTCGCCGGCCGGATTGTCGGCGTAGACGCCCATCTCGTCCGCCAGTTGCTCGGCATAGAGCGCCCAGCCCTCCGCATAGGCCGAGAAGCCGAGAACCTTCATCAGCAGGGGGGCGTCCGCCCGCTCCTGCTGCAGGGCGATCTGGTGGTGATGGCCCGGCGAGGCCTCGTGATAGGTCAGGGTCGGGAGGCTGAACCTCGGCCACTCGGCCGTGTCGCGGAGGTTGATGTAGTAGGCTCCGGGGCGCGAGCCGTCGAGGCTTGGGGGCTGATAGTAGCCGCCGGGCGCGCCCAGCTCGATCGCGACGGGCACTCGCCGGATCTCGACCGGCGAGGTGGGAATGCGGCCGAAGTAGGCGGGCAGGCGTGCGGCCATGTCGGCCATCTGGGCGTTGAGGTCGGCCAGCAGCTGCGCCTTGGCCTCGTCCGTATTCGCGTAGAGCTGGGCCGGTTCACGACCCAGGGCACCGATACGCTCCCCGACGCTGCCCTGGGTCAGGCCGAGACGTCGCAGGGCGAGGTCTGCGCGTGCCGAAAGCTCGGCGACCTGGTCGAGGCCCAGCTGGTGAATCTCGTCCGCGCTGAGGGTCGAGGTGGTGAAATAACGCAAGGCAAAGTCGTACCAGGCGTCGCCCTGCGGAAGACGCCAGACGCCCGGGTCCGACACCGCCCGGGGCTGGACGGCGCGCAGCGCGTCCGCCTGCCGCGCCAGCGCTGGATAGACTTCTCCTTCCACCACCGCGGTGGCGCGGGCGGCCCAGTCTCCTTCCAGTCCGGCCTGCGCCGCGCGCCTTGCCAGGGATCTGACCAGACCCGATTCTGCGGCGGGCGTGCCGGTCAAGGCCTCCAGCTGGGTCAGGGTCCGGGCGATGACGAAGTCGGGTGGGATCGCCCCGGCGGCGTGCTCCAGCTGCGCCCGCCCGGTCTCCTGGTCGAGGGCTGTGGCAAAGGCGGCGACGCGGGACAGATAGGCCTCGGCGTCCGCGCGGGTGGCGATGCTGTGCTGGCTGTCGAGGAAGTCCGGGATCGACTGGTAGACGCCCGTCAGCTGGCTCACCGTGTATGGCGACGGGAAGAGGCCGCCGCCATACGGGATGTCATAGCTGGAGATGACCGTGTCGCCGAACACCTCAAGGGTGTCGCGATAGACTTGGTCGGTCGGGCTCATGGCTGCACGGTCGAGAGTCTTGAGCTGCTGGATGGCGCTCCGCATGAGCGCCTTGTCCGCTTCCACCTTGTCGATCGAGCGGTCGTCCAGACGGGCCTTCATCGCCGCGTTCTCACCGCTGTCGAGGCCGAGGGCTGTAAGCGTCTCCGGCGAGGTGAGCAGCAGGTCCCGAGCCAGGCCGTCCAAGAGGGCGTGCAGCGCCGATCCGGCATCCTGCCGCGGCCTGGCCGCGACCGGCACTCCTGAGGCGGCCAGCGCTGCCCCCGCTGCGGCGCTGAACAAGAGGTGGCGACGATCGATCATGACGGACTCCTGAAGCTCTCCGCCATAGGAGCCCGTCCGGACCCGCGGCGCAAGGGCGGCCCGCGGGCACGGGAACGGCCTTGCGCCATTCCCTTCGCCAGCGGCCTCAGATCGCCGGCGCGGCGTCCTCACCAAGCCAGGCGCGCCTGAAGGCACGCTGCGACTCCGTGAGATCGCCTTCGCGCGTCTCCATGCGTTGCAGCTTCAACGCCGGATCGGCGGCGAAGGTCATGCGGCCGGTGCCATCCTGCCCCCGACGAACGAAACGGACCTCCTCCTCATCGCCCGGTCGAGCTCCGGTGATGACACGGGTCCAGTCGGCCTGGCTGTCGATGGCGACGCCGCCGACGGAGACGATTTCGTCGCCGCGATCGAGCCCGAGTGCATACAGCGGGCTTCCCGGCGCGGTCGCTCCGCCGAGGGTGGCGACGCCGTTTGCATACTGCAGCGAGGCCGGTCCGACCCAGGCCCTGCCGGGGTTCCGGGGGACGATGACGACGCCGGCGCGGGCCAACAGGGCCTCGAAGTCCGGCAACTGGCTGCCACGAATCCAGTGGTCGAATACCTCGCGCGCGAACGCCTGGTCCCCGGTCACGTCGGCCAGCGCCCGTTCCAGATCGTCAGGCGTATAGGGACGCTCGGGAACCCCGTGCCGGGTCCACATGAGGCGCATGTAGTCGTCGAGGGTGACGCCCGGAAAGCCCGCCCTCAGCGTCAGGTCCAGCCCCATCGCGATGACCGCGCCATAGGGGTAGTAGCTGGCGAAGATGTTGGCGTTGGTCGGATCGATCGAGGTCGCGGCGTCGACGAAGGGCGCGCGCAGGCTCATCTCCTCGGGGCTGCCGTAGGCGCGCGCCGGATTGTTGGCGATGAAGCTCAGCTGACCGCCCATCTCGTCGAGGAAGGCGTCGACATCCTCGACCCCGGCGCGTCGGATCGTCAGCGGACCGTAGTAGCTGGTGAATCCTTCGGCGAACCAGAGCGACGGGGTGGGATCAGCCCCGGTGAAGTCGAAGGGCTCCAGCTCGGCCGGGCGGATGCGCTCCACGTTCCAGGCGTGGAAGAACTCGTGGCTCAGGGTGCCGATCTGTCCGTACTCGGCCTCGGCCAGGCCGCGCGGCATGCTGATGACCGTGGAGTTGCGGTGCTCCATGCCATCGCCGCTGATCCAGGGCACATAGTCGGCGAGGAAGGTGTAAACGCCGAAGTCGAAGTCTGGAACGTCGCCGAAGACCGCGATCTGGGCATCCACCACCCGGCGGGCCCGGTCGGCGAATGCGTCAGCCTCCGCCTCGGAGCCGAGATGATGCAGGGCGATGCGGATCGTCCGGGGCACGCCTGCATCATCCACCTGCCACTCCCGCACGGTGTGGGGCGACAGCTCGATCGGGCTGTCCATCAGGTACTGGAAGTCCGGCGCGGTGAAGACCTCCGGATCGTCGGTCGGGGCCAGCTGGGTCGCGATCCGCCAGCTCGAGTCGGGCCGGCGGAACCGCAGACGCGCCCCGCGGTCGTCGTGGCCCTCGGCCCACATCAGGCTGGCCGGCGCATTGAGTCGGGCATGGCTCTGATCGATCTGGGCGTAGGTGCCGTCGCCGCGATCGGCCCACAGGGTGTAGGCGACCGTGACAGTCCCGTCGTGGCCGGAAACGGTCCAGGAGTAGGGATCTGTGCGCCCGATCGGCAGCGCATGGCCGGCACCGTCGACGGCGGTGACCGAATAGACGTTCTTGGCGAACTCGTGGATGGCGTACCGCCCCGGCGAGGAGCGGGACATGCGGAAGCGGACCGGGCCGGGCAAGAGATCGCGGTAGGTGACCCGAATCCGGGCTTCCCGGTGGAGGGCACTGTCGAAGCTCAGCTCATACTCGACCGGGGACGGGGTCTGGGCCAATGCCGGGGTCCCGCAAAGCAGGGCCGCCACGGTCGCTGCTGAAGCCATCAAGCGCATTGAGCATCCCCCGAAATCCCGCGTCGGGGAGCGTCGCCCCTGCGGCAGCCGCTGGCAAGTTACGAAGCGGTCAGGCGGCGCGCAGCTCCTGCTTGACCCGCTCGGCCAGGGTCTTGATGTCCAGCGGCTTGGGCAGGAAGGAGACGCCGGCCTCGTCCGCCAGCAGGTCCGAGAAGTCACTTTCGGCATAGCCGGAGATGAACATCACCGGCGCGTCGCCGAGGAAGGGACGGGCTCTTTTCAACAGCGATGGACCGTCGAGGCCGGGCATGATGACGTCCGAGATCAGCATGTCGATCTGGCCGGCGTGTTCCTCGGCGAGGGCGAGCGCCTCCTCGCCGTCGCAGGCCTCGATGACGTCATAGCCGCGCTGGCGCAGCAGGCGGGCGGCGATGCCGCGGACAGCGGCCTCATCCTCGACGAACAGGATGCGTCCCGCGCCCGACAGGTCGCGCGGGGCCTTGGGCGCGCGGGGCTCGACCGGGGCCGCTTCGGCCAGCTCGGCGGCACCGGCGGCAGGCAGGAAAATGCGGAACACCGCCCCGCCGTCCGGCGGGTTGGCGACATTGATGTGGCCGCCCGCCTGCTCGACGATGCCGTAGACGGTCGCGAGACCCATGCCGGTGCCCTCATTCACCGCCTTGGTGGTGAAGAAGGGCTCGAAGATCTTGTCGATGATGTCGGCCGGCACGCCCGGGCCGGTGTCCGCCACCTCGATCACCGCCACCTCGTCGGTGGTCGGGTCCAGCCAGCCCAGCACGACAGCCTGGTCACGGGTCAGGCGACGGGTGCGGATGGTGACCACCCCGGCACCCGGCTCGACCACCCCGCGCATCGCGTCGCGGGCATTGACGGCGAGGTTCATCACGGCGGTCTCCAGCTGGCTCTTGTCGGCCATCACCGGCGGCAGATTGCGGCCGTAGTCGGTCTCCAGCCGCACGTCCTCCCGCAGCAGCCGGCGCAGCAGCACGGCGAACTCGCCGACCAGCTCACCGAGATCGAGACGCTCGCGACGCACCGTCGACTTGCGCGAGAAGGCGAGCAGCTTGCGCACCAGGTCGGCGGCGCGGTGCGCCGTCTGGCGGATCTCGTTCAGGCCGTCATAGGACGGATCGCCCACCGGGTGACGCTCCAGCAGGCCCGACAGCTGCAGCTGGATGGCGGTGAGCAGGTTGTTGAAGTCGTGCGCCACGCCCCCGGCCAGCTGGCCCACGGCCTGCATCTTCTGGGCCTGGCTGAGTTGCAGCTCCATCGACTTCTGGGCCGTGACGTCGAACAGCCAGATGCGGCGCTTGTCGCCCTCGGGGGCGACATACAGATGAAGCGCCCGGTCCGGGTGGGCCCGCGCGATCAGCTCGATCGGCCCCGATGAGCCCCGCTCCATGGCTTCGCGGGCGGCGACGACGCCGGCCGGGTCGAACAGATGTCCGAAGGCCGCGTCGCGTGCGGCACCCGGACCGGTCAGCACCGACAGGGCTTCGTTGGCCTCCTCGATGCGGCCGGCGAACAGGTCGGCGGCGGCGATCACGCCCGAGCCGAACGGGGCCCCCGCGGCCATGGCCCGGGAGTCGCCGGTCTGACGCGGCGACGGCGGCGCAGCCTGGCTCGCGGCCACCGGCACGGCTTCCTCCGGTGCCTGGCGCACGAGAAAGCGGTCCTGGCCGGCCCGGCCGATCAGCACCTCCAGCTCGCGCTCGCCGACCATCAGGATGGCGCGGCCGGTCTCGCCCTGGCGGGCCTGGGCGAAGGCCATGTAGAGGGCCTGGGGCGAGCGCGGCGGAGGCAGGCTGGTCCGGGCTCCGTTGGCAGTGACCCAGGCGCCGTTGAAGGCCAGTACCTGGCCACCCTCCCAGACGAGGGCGGCAGGTTCGGCCATGGCATCCAGGACATCGACCACCGCGTCTTCGAGCGGCCGGCGCGCGGGACTGCGCAGGAAGACCAGCACCCCGATCAGGCAGACGGCGGCGGCAGCGCAGATCAGCACCACGCCGGCGGCCGAGGTGTCGCCCTGCCGCAGGGCCGGCCAGGCGAGGGCGGCCGCGGCGAGGCCGAAGCCCAACACGATGACGATCGGCAGTGGATCGAGACGGGGGCGGCCCGGCGCAGCGCTCATGGGGTCCTCGACGGGTCCTTGGCGACGAATCAGACTGCGATGATACGCCGGTTGCACGGCAAGCGACGAACACCCCGTTGGCGGGGGCCTGGAGCCTGATCGGCTGAGGTGGAATTGCTTCGTGATTCCGCCGACGCTCTGATGAGGCTCTCGCTTGAAACTGGACCGAAATCTGAGTCGGGTTGGACGGCGTCCAACTCAACCGATTTCGGTCTAGGGCTGGCCGCCGAGGCCCGCCGCAGCATGCAGGCTGGCCCAGGCCGCGAGCGTTTCGCCCCGGGCCCCGGCGAGGTCAGCTTCGGCCTCGGCCAGGCTGCGCTCGGCGTCCAGCACCTCTAGGAAGGGCGACACCCCGGCGCGATAGCGGCGCGTGGCCAGGCTCGCGCGGGTGCGGGCCGCCTCGGCCGCGTCTTCGAGGGTAGCGGCCCGCGCCTCGGCGCTCGCGAGCCCGACCAGCGCCGTCTCGACGCCGGCGAGGGCGTCGATCGCCGCCTGGCGGTAAGCGATGGCGGCCTGCCGCTGGCGGGCGTCGGCCGCATCCCTGGCGCTCTCCAGCCGGCCGAAGCTGAACAGCGGCGCGGACAGCCCGCCGGCGACCTGCGCCAGAAAGCCTGACGCCGTGAAGGGCGTGGTGGGGTCGACCTCCCGGCCGCCGAGGGCGGCGGCGAGGCTGACCGTCGGCCAGAAGTCGCGGCGTGCGGCGTCGGCGTCGGCCCCGGCGGCCCACAGCTCCAGCTCCGCGGCGCGCAAGTCGGGCCGTCGCGCCAGCACCGCCGCCGGGGCGGCGAGGGCCCGCAGCGGCGGCGCTGCTGCGGTGGGTCGCGCCTCGGCGAGGGTATGGGTGAGGGCCCCGGGGGCGAGGCCGAGCAGCGCCTCCAGCCCCAGCTGCGCCTCGGCGGCGGCTTGACGCGCGGTGATCGGGCGGGTCCGCGCGGCGGCGAGGGCGGCGCGGGCGGCGGCGGCGTCGAGGCCGGAAGTCAGACCGGCCCTTTCCCGCGCCTCGGCCAGCTGCAGCGCCTGCTCCAGCGCGGCGACGGCGCGGTCGCCGGCGTCGGCGCGGGCCCGCGCCTCGCCCAGCGCGGCATGGAGCCGGACCGCCGTGGCCCGGGCGGCGAGGCGGGCCGCCTCAACCCGTGCAGCTCCGGCCTCGGCGCGCCGGCGCCCGGCCTCGATCCGAGCCCGACCGGCACCGTTCAGGTCCGGCGCGATGCTGAAGGCGACGAGGGCCTCAAAGGTGTCCTGGTCGAGGTCGTCGACGGTCCGGGTTTCAAGACTGCCTTCGGCACCGAGCGTGGGGCGCAGGGCCGCTCGGGCGGCCCCGAGTCGGGCGCGGGCCTCGAACAGCCGGGCCTCGGCCAGACGCACGTCCGAGGCCTCGCCCGCCTGCGCCACGAGGGCGTCGAGGCGCGGGTCGCCGAGGGCCGTCCACCAGCGCTCAAGCTCCGGTGCCGCGGCGGGCAGGGCGACGGTGGTCCAGGCGACCGGCGCGGTCAGCGCCTCGACCGGCGGGCCAGTGTCGCTGGCGCAGGCCGCGAGCATCAGGCCCGTGGTCGCCAGCAGCAGGGTGACGCGGCTCATCGGGCGGCGCTCCCTGGGCTGTTCGTGCCCTGGGTGGCCGAGGCGGCGGCCTCGACGAACACATCCATGCGCTGACCCAGCCAGGCCGGATGGGCCGCCGGATCGAAGGCGTAGAGAACCTCGACCACGCGTGTGTCGACCCGCTCCGAACCGCCGGCGAGGGCGCGCTTCTCGACCACCTGCGGTTCGATCCGCACCAGGGTCAGCGGGATGCGCCGGCCGGTCTGGCCGCGCAGGACGCCATAGGCGCGGCCGTTGCGGTTGATCCGCGGCGCGTCGGCCTCGTCGAACTCGGCGCGGACGTGCAGGCGGGCGTCATCGCCCAGCGCGATCAGCGGCGCGGCGGTCGGCCCGGCGGCGGCGTACTCTCCGGGGCGGACATCGACCCGAAACACCCGTCCGCCGATCGGGGCGGCCACCGTCAGACGTTCGAGGTCGACGATGCGGGCCCGGACCTGGGCCTCGGCGACGGCGAGCGCGGCGCGGGCCTGGGCGAGGGCCGCCTCGGCGCGCGAGACGGCGAAGCGGCGACGCGCCAGCTCGTCGGCGGAGAGGGCGCGGGGGTCGTCCACCGCCTCGAACAGGGAGAGACGCTGGCGCTCGTCGCCCAGCGCCACCTCGGCCTGTCGGACGGCCGCCGCCGCCGCTGTGGCGTCGGCCCGGGCGGTGGCGAGGGCGGCGTTGGCGGCCCGGTCGTCGAGGCGGAAGAGCGGCTGTCCAGCGGCCGCGCGATCGCCCGGCTGGACCAGTACCTGCCGCACCACGCCGGGCAGCTCTGCGGCCACTGCGATCAACTCGGACTGCGGCTCGATCGTGCCGATGCCGGCCACGGCTGCGGCTGTGTCGGCCGACGGGGGCGGGGCGGGCGGATCGGCACGGGTGCGCTCCGGCCGGATCACGGCGGAGACGGCGAACACCATACACCCGCCCGCGATCACGGGCAGGACGAGGCGCTGGATCTGCTGGCGGCGGCTAGTGGGCATGGAGTCCCTCCGGGAGCGTGTCGGTGCGGCTGTCGCCGACGATCCGCCCGTCTTCCATGGCGACGATGCGGTCGGCGTAGCGGTAGATGCGATTGTCGTGGGTCACGACCAGAACGGCCCGCCCGGGCCCTGCGGCGGCGACCTTGAGCAGCTCCATCACCTGGCGTCCTGTCTCTGCGTCGAGGGCGGCCGTTGGCTCGTCGCAGACAACGAGGTCAGGCTCGTGGACGATGGCGCGGGCGATGGCGACGCGCTGCTGCTGGCCGCCGGACAGCTGGCGCGGCAGCTTGTCGGCATGGGGGCCCATGCCAAGCGTCTCCAGCACGACGCGGGCCCGCTCGGCGGCGGCCTTGAGCGGCATGCCGTCGGCAACCAGCGCCATGGCGGCGTTCTCGGCACCGGTCAGGGCCGGCAGCAGATTGTACTGCTGGAAGATGAAGCCGATGCGGCGGCGGCGCAGGATGACCTTCTCCGCATCCTTCATGCGGGTGAGGACGTTTCCCATCACCTCGACGTCGCCGGCGGTCGGCCGCAGGGTGCCGGACAGGATCGACAGCAGGGTGGTCTTGCCGCAGCCGGAAGGGCCGACCAGCATGGTCAGCTCGCCCTGGGCGACCTCGAGATTGACGTCGAACAGTACCTTGGTGCTCAGGCCGTTCTGACCGAAGGCCATGTCGATGTGGCGGGCAATGACGGCGGACATGGCGCTCACCCGCGAAACACGATGGCCGGGTCGACGCGGAACACCTTCAGCAGGCTGGCCAGCACGGACACGAGAATGATCACAAACACAACAATGCCGGTGCCGACCAGCACCTGCCAGGGCAGGTAGAAGTCCTCCAGCGCCGCGCCGCCGCGCACGAATGTGAAGAAGGCGGCGGCCCCGCCCATGCCGAGGGCATAGCCGATGACCCCGACCACGGCCGCCTGCAGCAGCACCATGGCGGTGATCTGGCGGTTGGTCGCGCCGATGGCCTTGAGAGCCCCGAACTGGCGCAGGTTCTCGATCACGAACAGGTAGAAGGTCTGGGCCGTGACGGCTGCCCCGACGATGAAGCCCAGCAGCACGGTAATGCCGAAATTCACCGGTATCCCGGTTCGGGTCAGGTAGTACTGCACGCTGCGCCAGGCGAACTGGTCCCAGGTCAGCGCCTGCAGTCCCGTCTGCGCCGCTATGCGCTCCGCCAGCGCCTTCGGGTCCTCGCCGTCGCGGGCGCGCACCAGCACGAAGGACAGCTTGTTGCGCTGCGGCGGCGTCAGCTTCATCGCCTCGGAGTAGCGGACATAGGCGATCGGGAAGGTGATGAAGGGCGGTGAAGCGTCGGCGATGCCGCTTACCACCACGCGCTGGTCGTTGATTTCGGCCTCCAGCCCGACCCGATCGATCGGGTCGCCCTCGGGCCAGATCAGCTGGGCACCCTCCTTGTCGAAGACGATGCCGCCGGGGGTGCGCAGGGACTCGAGGTCGCCAGCCAGCCACTCGCGAGGCGCGCCGACCAGGGTTTCGTCATCGACACCCACGAGGCTGACCTGGTTGATCAGACCGTCCCGGGTGCGGAGTATCGCCAGGCCCTTGAACAGCGGCGCAGCCCACTCGACGCCCTCGACCGAACGCACCCGGGTCAGCGCCGCGTCGGGCAGGGGCTCGACCTCGTCGACGTAGCGCACTCGTGGGTCCATCACCCAGATGTCGGCCTCCCGGACATCCAGCACCTGGTTGGCGGTGCGGGTCATCAGGCCGATGAAGATCGACACCTGCTGGCTCATCAGCAAGGTCGCGAAGGCCACGCCGAAAACCAGCGCCAGATACTTGGCGCTGTCGCCGAGCAGCATCTTCAGCGCGACGGATGGCATTCTCGGCGACCTCTGAAACCGGGGTGGGAGCGCTGCGCCCGCACGGACGAGCGGCAACGCGGGAACCGCCTTTTTAAATACTGACCAGTTCAGTATGTCAATCCGGGCGTCGACCTGCTAACCGTATTTTCTGGCGGGGTCGGTCTCTTTCGCATACGCTCTGGTGTGACATGTCGGATGGAAATTTGCCCCGGCGCGGCCGCCCGCGCGACGCCTCCAAGGACGAAGCCATTCTCGTGGCCGCCGGTGAGCTGTTCATGGAGCGCGGCTTCGAGGCCGCCAGCCTGGACGCCGTGGCCCAGGCCGCCAGCGTGTCCAAGGCTACCATCTATTCCCGCTTCGCCGACAAGGAAACGCTGTTCCGCGCGGTGCTCGACCATGAGTGCAACTCGGTGCTGCTGCCGGCGTCGTTCGTCCCGCCACCGGGGGCGAGCGTGCGCGAGACGCTGATCCTCATCGCCGAGCAGTTCCTCGGCCTGGTGCTGGGGGACCACGCCATGGCCATGCACCGCATCATCGTCGCCGAGTGCTGCCGCGCCCCCCGGGTCGCCGAGCTGTTCTTCGAGACGGCCGTGCTTTCGACCAAGACCCGTCTCGCTGATTGGATGCGGCAGCAGAACGCTGCGGGCCGTCTGGCGGTCAGGGACCCGGACGGGGCGGCGTGGCGCTTCCTCGGCGCGGTCAAGGTGGAGGCCTACCTGCGCGCCTCGATGGGCCTGCCGGCGATTGAGCCGGAGCGGCTCCGGGCCCATGTCGAGGCCTGCGCCGACGAGTTCTGCCGCGCCCACGCGCCGGACTGACCGGCGGCGACGCCGGCCTCCGCCTCAGCCCATGGTGTCGGAGATGTTGATGATCGCCGGGCCGAGGATCACGACGAACAGCACCGGGAGGAAAAACAGGATCATCGGCACGGTCAGCTGGGCCGGCAGCGAGGCCGCTTTCTTCTCCGCCGCCGACATGCGCAGGTCGCGGTTCTCCTTGGCCATCACGCGAAGGGCTGCCCCCAGGGCCGTGCCATACTGCTCGGCCTGGATCATGGCGGTGGTGACTGCCTTCACCCCCGGATGATTGGTACGGCGGGCCAGGCCCTCGTAGGCGAGACGGCGCTCGGGCAGGTAGCTGAGCTCGGCCGCCAGAAGCGACAGCTCTTCCGCCAGCTCCAGAGAACTGCCGCCGATCTCCTGGCTGATCTTGGTGATGGCCGCCTCGAGCGACATGCCGGACTCGACGCAGATGAGCAGCAGGTCCAGCGCGTCGGGGAAGCCGACCATGATCGAGGCGCGCCGTCTCGAGATGCGGTTAGAGACATAGATGTTGGGCGCGTAGAAGCCGATGGCGGCGAACACCATGACGGCGGCCAGCTTCTGGAATGGTGCCATGCCGAAGTCGTTGATGAACTCCAGATATACAAAGCTAAGCGCCACCAGAATCAAAGGAGAGGCGAATCTGAAGAAGTAGAAGGTCGTCAGCGGGCGCGGGCCGCGCAGGCCGGCTTGCAGCATCTTCGCCGCGACCTGCGGGTCCTCCAGCAGCTTGGTCAGGTTCAGCCGCTCAACAATGCGCTTCTTGAAGCCATCGTCGGCCTGGCGCAGGGCACCGGGCGTGGCCATGGCCTCGCGCGACCGGCGCCGGAGCTCCTCACGGCGGCCGGCCACGGCCTTCATCCGCTTGTCGAGGCTGGCACCTCGCATCACCCCGTTCATCAGGGTGAGCACAGTCAGGAAGACTCCCAGGGCGACTGCGCCGGTAACCCAGTTGCTCTTGTCCATGATCAGGTCGGAGATCGCGTCCATCCGGGCCTCAGATCCTGAAAGCGATCATTTTCTTCATCACCAGGATCCCGAGGCCCATCCAGACGGCGGAGCCGAACAGCATCGCTTGCCCGCGGGGGTCGGTGAACATGCGGCTCATGTAGTCGGGTGAGGCGATCATCACGAGCGTCATGACCAGGATCGGCAGGGAGCCGATGATGACGGCCGAGGAGACGGCCTCGGACGACAGCGCCTTGACCTTCTCGCCCATCATCCGTCGGGCGCGCAGCACGGTCGACAGATTGCCGAGGGCCTCGGCGAGTTTACCGCCCGTCTTCTGCTGGATCGCCATTACGATCGACAGGAAGCGCAGCTCCGGCGACGGCATGCGCTCGTACATCTTGTCGAGGGCTTGGCCGAGGGTCATTCCGACGCCGACGGCCTCGACCAGACGCTGGAACTCCGGCCCGAGCGGCGCGGGGCTCTCGCGGGCGATGATCTTGAAGCAGTCGTGCACCGGCAGGCCCGACTTGGTGCCGCGGACGATGACGTCAACGGCGTTGGCGAACTCGCCGGAGAACTTCGTCATGCGGTGCCTGGCGAGGAAGGCCAGTACCCAGCGGGGCAGGCCGAGGCCCAGCACCACGGCCACCATCAGGGCCAGCAGCGTCGAAAGGTCGACGAGCAGGGCGAGCAGCAGGCCTACGACGCCCGACACCGAGGACAGGATCCAGAACATTCGCAGGTTCGGAGTCAGCCCCGCCTGGGCCATGCGCGCCGAAATGGTCATCCGCGCCTTGCGGTCCCGCCGGTCGGCCTCCTTCAGCTGTTCCAGGATCTGTTTGCGGCGGCCCTCGGGGGTGTTGCCCTGGGTGGCACCGCGCGCGCCACCCCTGGCCTGAGGGCCGGCCTGCAGGGTGCGGGCGCGCTTCAGCGCCTGACTGCTGGAGTCGTCTTCGCCGACGAGCACCCAGCCGATACCGCCGATGGTGATGAAGGCGAGGAGTGCGGCGAGGCCTGTCAGCAGCATGAACTACTCCGCCGCATCGAGGGCTTCGGCAAGCTCACGCTCCAGCCCGTAGTAGCGGGCGCGGTCCCAGAACCGCGGGCGGGCGATGCCGGTCGAGCGATGCCGGCCGATGATCTTGCCGTTCTCGTCCTCGCCCGTGATTTCGTAGACGAACAGATCCTGGGTGACGATGACGTCTCCCTCAAGGCCAACCACCTCGGTGACATGCGTGATGCGGCGGCTGCCGTCGCGCAGGCGCGCCGCATGGACGATCAGATCGACCGAGCCGACGATCATCTCGCGAATGGTCTTGGACGGCAGGCCAAAGCCGCCCATGGTGATCATCGATTCTAGACGGCTGATCGCCTCGCGCGGGCTGTTGGCGTGGAGGGTGCCCATCGAGCCGCCGTGGCCGGTGTTCATGGCCTGTAGCAGATCGAACGCCTCCGGGCCGCGCACCTCGCCGACAATGATCCGCTCGGGACGCATCCGCAGACAGTTCCTGACCAGATCTCGCATGGTGATTTGGCCCTGGCCCTCGAGGTTCGGCGGACGGGTCTCCAGACGCACCACATGCGGCTGCTGCAGCTGCAGTTCGGCGGCGTCCTCACAGGTGATGATCCGCTCGGTCGGGTCGATGAAGGCGGTCAGGGTGTTGAGCAGGGTGGTCTTGCCCGAACCGGTTCCGCCCGAGATGACGATGTTGCAGCGGCAGGCGCCGATGACTCCCAGAACCCGGGCCCCCTCCGCGCTGATGGAGGCGTACTCCACCAGGTTCTTCATCGTCAGCTTGTCTTTCTTGAACTTCCGGATCGTCAGCGTGGGGCCGTCGATCGCCAGCGGCGGGGCGATGACGTTGACCCGGCTCCCGTCTGGCAGGCGCGCATCGCAGATCGGGCTGCTCTCGTCCACGCGACGGCCCACCTGGGAGACGATGCGCTGGCAGATGTTCATCAGCTGGCCGTTGTCGCGGAATCGCACGTTGGTCAGCTGCACCTTGCCACCGACCTCGATGAACACCCGGCCGGCACCGTTGACCATGATGTCGGCGATGTCGTCGCGCGCCAGCAGCGGCTCCAGCGGGCCGTAGCCGAGGACTTCGTTGACGATCTCCTGGACCAGGTGCTCCTGCTCGGCCACCGACATGGAGACGTTCTTGATCGCCACCAGCTCGGCGACGATGTCCCGGATCTCCGCCGCCGCCACCTTTTGTTCCAGCTGCGCCAGCTGGGCCAGGTCGATGGTGTTCATCAGCGCATTGAAGATCGTCGTCTTCGTGGCGTGGTAGTATTCCGACTGTTCGCGGACGATCTCGGTGACCTGCTGCGCCTTCTTCAGCTGCTCGAACGCGGGCGTGGCGCGCGGTCCGGGACCCCGGCGCTGGGCCTCGGCGGCCGGGCGCGGTCGGGCGGGTGCCGGATCGGCGAGGGCGTCGAGGCCCTCGGCGCCCTGCTCGGCAGTGAACAGGGCCGCGCCGCTTCGCGGGCTGCTTTCGGCTCTGACATCAAAGGCAAAGGCCTGGGTCTGGATGCCCTGCGCCGGCTGTGGCGGCTCGCCTTCGGCGGCGAACGGGTAGGACGCGGGAACGGGCACCGGCCTCGGGGCCGTGGCGCCCGGTCCCGGGCCGCTCACCGGCGATGTGCGCTTGCCGAACACGCGTCAGCGCGCCTTCTTCTTGAATAGCCCGCCCGGGAGGGACTTGCCGCCCCCCTTCGCGCGCTTCGCTGCAGCGAGGGCAGGCATTTCCCGGCGCGAAACGATCTGGGCCAGCACCTGGAAGGCGTCGGCCGCCCTGGACTTGCCGGCGGCGTCGAGGATCATCTGGCCGTTGTTGGCGGCGCTACCGAACACCTTGGGGTCGAAGGGGATGACCAGCGCCGGGTGCACGCCGAGCGCGTCGCCGAAGTCCTTGGCCGGGATCTCCGGTCGCCCGGGCATGCCCACCTGGTTGAGCACAAGCCGCGGCGGGGCGTCGTTCGGCCGGCCCTGGCGGATCAGGTCGATTATGTTCCTGGCGTTGCGCAGCGAGGCCAGGTCCGGCGTCGCCACCACCACCACCTCGTCGGCGGAGATCAGGGTGCGGCGGACCCAGCGTGACCAGACGTGCGGCAGGTCGAGCACCACGAACGGGGCCGTGGCGCGGATGCGGGTCGTGACCTCCTCGAACGCCTCCGGGTTGATCTCGTAGTCGGCGTCGAGGGTGGCCGGGGCGGCGAACAGGCTTAGCTTGTCTGTGCAGCGGACCATGATCCGGTCCAGAAGCACCGGATCCAGCCGGTCCGGCTGGGCGAGGGCGTCTGCTACCCCGTTGATCGGGTCCTGGTTGAAGTCGAGGCCCGCCGTGCCGAACGGCAGGTCGTAATCGACGATCACCGTATTGGCCCCGATCCGCTCGGACAGGGCGTAGGCGGTGTTGTGGGCCACGGCGCTGGCACCGGACCCGCCGCGGGCCCCGACGAAGGCGATGGAACGGCCGACGAAGGGCTGGGCCGGATCGTTGAACAGGCCACCGATGGCGCCGATCAGCTGCAGCGGATGGACCGGCGCGACGAGGTATTCGGACACCCCACGGCGTATCAGCTCGCGGAACAGCAGGATGTCGTTGGCGGCGCCGATGATCACCACCTTGGTGCCGGCGTCGCAGACCTCGGCCAGCCGGTCTATGTCATTCAGCAGGGTGGCCGCGTCGCCCATGTGCTCGACAATGATCAGCGGCGGGGTCGGCTCGTGGTGATAGGTCTCTATAGCCGCATGGACGCCGCCGACCCGGATCGTGGTCGTGGCGCGGGACAGCCGGCGGTCCTGGCCGGCGCGATCGGCGGCGGCCAGGGTGTCCTGGCGCTCGGCGAAGACGTGGATGGCGATCCGCGGCACCGACATTTCCCCGAGCGCCTGGCCGGCTCCCGCGATCAGCTCGCCGACCGGATTGAAGCCAGGCTCGGCCACGACGGCGCGCTGGGCGGCCGGAGGGGCGAACTGTAGCGGCCCGGTGGCTATCGGGGCGGCTACCGGGGCAGGAACGGGCGGGCGCGCAGGCGCGCCCGGCTGGGCCTCGAGCTCGAGGTCCAGATCGTCCTCGAATCCACTGTGGGGAGACGGGGCGAAGGCGCTCATGCTCACTCCACGGCCTGGGTAACGCGGCCGCCAACGAGTTCTTCCTGCGGTGCGGATGTCTGCCGGCCTTGCCGGTAATTGTCGAAGACCACCACCGCCCGATGGGAATCCTGCGGCGGCATGGCGCGGGGCTGCAGGATGTCACGCGGATTGGCGATCTGGGCGGCCATGTTGGCCGTGAGGGCGCAGCCGAAATTGTTCGGCGTCCGGTTGAGATTGGCGGAGAGGTCCTCCCAGTCGCGACCGCAGACGGGCGTCCGGGCATCGACGGTCTCGAAGCTGACGACCACCGGCGCGCGCGGGTCCGGGGCGGCGTAGCCGGTCATCCGGATCGCTTCGGCCGGCAGGCCGCGCGCCATCAGGGCGTCGCGGATGCTCCAGGCGGTGCGCGCCGCGTCCGGGTCCTCGCCCGCAGGTGCGGCAACGCTGATCGCGCCGACGCCACGGTGGCCATGTCGCGCCGCGAGGGCGTCGAGCGCCGCGCCCTGGGCGGGGGAGAGACCATCCTCTCGCACCGCAAGGGCGATCCGGTCGAGGCTCGGCTCGACCTGCAGGGTCCAGCGACTGGTCGGGGTCAGGGCCGGCGGCCCGAGTGCCGGGCCGGCGGCGCAGCCGGCAAGGGCCAGGCTTCCGGCCAGAACAAGGGCGAATGTGGCGGCAGCGCGGGCGGTCATGAGCGGCCTCATTCGATCACATAGCCGACCGGGCCCTGCCACCGGGGCGCATCGGCGCTCGCGGTGGCGGGGGTGCGGTAGATCTGGTTGAGCTGGCCGAACAGCACCGTCTGCAGATCGCCGGCGATCTGCAGGCCGTCAGCCGGCGTCTGCAGTCGGCCCGGAGAGGTCGGCTGCACCACATAGGCCTCGACGATGATCACCAGCTCGGTCTGGCCGGACTCATAGTCCCGGGAACGGAACAGGGCACCCAGCACCGGCAGGTCGCCGGCACCCGGCAGCTGGTCGATGTTCTGGCGCGTCTCCTCGCGCAGCAGGCCGGCGATCATGAGGGCCCCGCCCGAGGGCAGCTCCACCGTGTTCGACGAGCGGCGCACGCTGAGCGCGGGAATGATCAGGGCATTCTGCGAGGTCCCGCCCAGGGTGAAGGCACCTTCGGTGGTCAGCTCCGATACCTCGGTGGACAGCTGCAGCAAGATGCGGCCCTCGGACAGCACGACCGGCCGGAAGGCCAGGCGCACGCCGAACGGCTTGAACTCGATGGTGACGTTACCGTCCCGGTCGCGGCCGACCGGCACCGGGTACTCGCCGCCGGCGAGGAACTCGGCGTTCTCGCCGTTGACGGTGGTCACATTGGGCTCGGCAAGGGTGCGCACCAGGCCGACCCGCTCGAAGGCGCGCAGCGTGCCCGTCAGGCCCTCGTTGGTCCCGTCCGTGTAGCGCAGGTTGCCGCCGCCCAGCTGGCTGCCGGCGACGCCGAAGGTGGCGGTCTGGGTCAGCGACAGGCCGTCGCCGACGTCGAGGATGGCGTTGAGGTCGAGGCCGAGCTGCCGCACCGCCGTACGCTGCACCTCGATGATGCGGGCGCGCACCATCACCTGGTCGGCGCCGGTGATGCTCAGCATGTTCAGCACCCGGTCGGGCTGGCTGACGAACTGGCGGGCGATCAGGGCCACGCGGTCGGATTCGCCGGGGCTGGAGACCGTTCCGGTCAGGATGATGCTCTCGTTGACCGCCTCGACCTGCACCCGGGCATTGGGCACGACCCGGGCGAGGGTATCCTGCAGGGCCCCGACGCCGGTGTCGACGCGGATTCGCAGGCTCAGGATGGCGCGTCCGGCGGCGTCGAGGAACACCGCGTCGGTCTCGCCGGGGGCCAGACCGATGACAGTGATCCGGCGCGGCGAGTGCAGCATCGCCTCGGCCACCGCCGGGTTGGAGACGATCACATCGCGCGCGTCGGTGGGCAGGTCGATCGCCGCCGAGCGGCCGCGCGGCAGGCTCAGCGACCGGGTCTCGGCCCCGAGGGCCACACGGACGGTCTGGGCTGCCGCCGGGGGAGCGGGCGCGAGCGCCGGGGCGGCCAGCATCAGGGCCCCAAGCGCCAGAGCGGGAGAGATCGGCTTGCGGGTCATTGCATCACCACCGTTTCGACGTCGTCGCCGCGATGGACCCTCACCGCGCGAGCCTCGCTCCGCGGGGCCGCAACCCGGCCGGAGGGGCCGGCAGTATCGGCATACGAGCGCAGAACCAGCGACAGCTCGCCTTCGGACTTGGCCAGGGCGAGGGCCTCGGCGTCGCGCGGGCCCAGCTCGAGGGTGGCGGTCGCACCGACGACGGCCTGTTCGTTCTCGTCGGCGCGGGTGGTCTGGTCGATGGCCAGCACCTTGACGTTCTGCATCACGGTCGAGGAGACGAAGCGGCTGCGCGTGCTTTCCGGCGTGCCGACATTGCCCAGATTGACTTCGCGGGTCAGCAGCACATCGACCCGGTCGCCCGGCAGGATGAAGCCGCCGGCGGCAGTCTCGACGCTGACGCGCACCGCCATGGCGCGCATGCCGGGCTGAAGATAGGCGGCCATGTAGCCACTGTCGCCGGCGCGCACGACCTTGCGCGCGACGATAGGCTCGCCGGCCAGAATGGGTTCGCGCACAACGCTGCCGATGAAGTCAGCCTTGGCACCGCCGGTGGCGAGGGCTTCTGCGGCTTCGGCGACGCGCCGGGCCGCCTCGACGCCGGCGTCCTCCTCCGCCTCAGTCCGGGCGGCTTCGGCGCGCGCTTCGGCGGCGGCCTCTGCCTGGGGGATTGGCACCGAGCCATCGGTGATGAAGACCGGATTGACGTCCTCGACGGTCCAGTCCTTCCACTCGAGGTCGGCGTCGGTCAGACGCTGGCCGGGTTGCAGATCGCGCGCGGCGACCAGCACCTTGGCCATCGGACGCCCCACGGCCACGGAGGCCGTGGCTGTCGCGGTCGGCTCGCCGCCCATCATGGCGCGCACCACCAGCGCCAGGCCGATGGCGGACACAGCGGCGACGGCGATGACGGCGATACGGGCGGGCTTCATCCGGGCGTCTCCCCACTGGACAGCTTGCGCACGCCGCCCGAGTGTTAACGAACATGCTGCGCGTCGGTTAACGACGGCCTAAGCCGGGCTATCCGCCGAAAGCCGCCATGCCGATACGGCTGGCCGGAAAGGTGGCGAGCGCGCCGACGCAGATAGCGACGCCATAGGGCAGGGGGCCGCACGGCTCGACGAGGCGACGCCACCAGCCGGGACCCCGGGTACGCAAATCTTCCGGCAGTCGGCGTACGGCCAGGGCGAGGAGCGCCAGCGCCCCGCCGGCCACGGCGGTGAACAGGACGAACTCGGTCAGGGCGGTCAGGCCCACGTAGGGCGCAATGGCGGCCATGATCTTCGCGTCGCCCCCGCCCAGCAGATTGCCGGCCATCAGGCACATGCCGACCAGCAGGACCGCCAGACCCACGAGGGCGTCGATGGCGATCAGGCGGGGCTCCATCCCGGTTGCGACGGCCGCCGGGATGAAGACGGCCAGCAGCACGACCGACATCCAGTTCGGGATCCGATAGGTAGCCACATCATGGACAGCGGCGGCCACGGCGATCAGGGGAAGGATGGCGGCTAGGACCGGGACCAAGGCTTGCATTTTGGGGACCCTAGCGGCTCCGCCTTAAGGACGACTTGCCCGGCGGTGCCGCCGGGCAGGCACCTGACAAGCGAAAGGGGCCGGAGCGCTTCCGCGCCGGCCCCCGCGGTTTCAGACACGTGTCGCCGTCTTAGCCGAGGTTCTCCGCCACGGCGTTGAACTGATCCAGCAGGTTCTCACCGATGGTGGTCAGGGCGGCGATGATGACGACGGCGATCAAGCCGGCGATCAGGCCGTACTCGATCGCGGTGGCACCCGACTCATTCTTGGCAAAACGCGAGATGAACTTGGTCATGGTCCTTGATCCTTTGTCTTCAGCGAGCAATGGAGGTTTCCGAAACAAGGGCCCCACGTCTGCCCGCCGGAGCCCTAATCACGGTTGGTAACATGCATCTTCTTCCTTAAGGCCAAGTAAAATATGAAGTTGATTCCAGTTGTCCATTTTTTTATATGATATTTACTATGAACAATCAGGCATAAGCTGTTAATGATGGGCAAACCGGGGAGCGGCGGCCTTTCAGCCTTTCTTGAGGATTGCGGCGCAGTTTGAGGGCGTTCCCGCGCGAGCGCGCGGTCGGTTCCGAGAGAGGTCCTCATGCGCGGCGTCCTGATCGCCCTCGCGGCCCTGGCGGTTCTGCCGGCGGCGGCCGAGGCTCAAAGCCCGGGCCAGCCGGCCGGTGCCCAGGCCCGGGCCCTGACGGTCGAGATTGACCATGCTACCCGCGTGCAGCTGCGCGGCGCGGCTGCCTCGGTGATCGTCGCCAATTCGCAGATCGCCGATGTCACGGTGGTCGATGCCAGCACCCTGTTCATCACCGGCAAGGGCTACGGCCTGACCGAGATCGTGGCGGTCGACGCCATCGGCCGGACCCTGTTCCAGGGCCAGATCGTCGTGGTCGCCCCGAGCCAGGGTGCCGTGCGCGTCTGGCGGGGGGGCCAGGTCACAGAGATGGCCTGTGGTGCCTCCTGTGCCCCGAGCCTGCGCGCCGCGACGCAGGCCACGCCCTGAGGTCGTCGGTGCGGACCCGGGCCCGCCGGCGGCTGCTTCTTCGCCGTCGTCGCCGCGACGGCGTGGCGGCGATCGAGTTCGCCATCGTCGCAATCCCCTTCTTGATCCTGCTGTTCGCCATACTCGAGATCGGGGGCCTGCTGGTGCTCGACGCCTCGCTCGAGAATGCGATGATCGAGACCAACCGCCTGATCCGCACGGGTCAGGCCCAGGAGGGCGGGCTCAACCGCGAGGGCTTCCGTACCGCCGTCTGCGATCGCATGACGATCTTCTCGAACGGTTGCGCCAACAATCTGTTCGTGGATGTGCGGGTCGTGCCCCAGTTCCGCAACCAGATGCCGCCTCAGCCGACCGAGGACGGCTTCCCGCAGGAGTTCCAGATCGGCGAGGCCGGCGACCTGATCCTGGTGCGCGTCTGGTACCGTCACCGCATGATCACGCCGCTGATGCAGCAGGCCGTGTCGCGTTTCGGCGACGGCAACGCCATAGTCGCGGTCACCACGGCCTTCAAGAACGAGCCGTTCTGATGCGCCCGTTCGATCTCCTGCGTCGCCTCATCCGGGACCGCCGCGGCGTCAGCGCTGTCGAGTTCGCCCTGATCGCTCCGCTGATGATCCTGATGTACTTCGGGGCCGCCGAACTTACCCAGGCCTATATGGCCCAAAAGCGGGTCATTCATGTCGCTTCGGTGATCGCCGACCTGACCTCGCAGGAGACCACCCTGAACCAAGGCATGGTCGATGATATCTTCGCCGCCGGCCGGCACATCCTCCAGCCGTTTCCGGTCGCGCCGCTGAGCCAGCGCCTGACCAGCATCGAGCGCGTCAATGACACGACCTCCGTGCTGTGGACCCGCACCAGCGGCGGCGGCGGCTTCGGGGCGACGGGGTCGATCCCTCTGCCGGCCGATGTGCTGGAGAACGGCGAGACCATCATCGTCGCCGAGGTGCTCTACACCTACAACTCCCCGATCGGCGACCTCTTGCCAAACGGTGTGCAGTTCGACGCCATCTACTACCTGCGGCCGCGCCTGACCAACCGCGTCACCTGCTGCTGAGAATCAGGCGCGTGACCCGAGCAGGGCCGCCTTCAGCGCCGCCATCTTGACCGAGGTCTCGGCCAGCTCGGCGTCGGGGTTGCTGTCGGCCGTCAGGCCGGCCCCGGCCCGGCCCGTCCAGCGCCAGCCGTCCGCGTCGCGGGTGAACGCGAGGGTGCGGATCAGCACCGAGGCGTCGAAGCCGCCGTCCGCCCCGATCACCGCCAGGGTCCCGCACCAGGGGCCGCGCGGCGGCTCGTGCCTGGCAATGACCTGCATGGCCTGATGCTTCGGGGCCCCGGTGATCGAGCCCGGCGGAAAGGTGGCCGCCAGCAGGTCGGACAGGCGGGTGTCCCGGCGCATCCGCGCGCTGACCCGTGAGACGAGGTGGTGCACGCGCTCGTAGCTGCGCAGCTCGAACAGGGCGTCGACCCGCACCTCGCCCGGCGCGCTGACGCGGGCCAGGTCATTGCGCATCAGGTCGACGATCATCAGGTTCTCCGCCCGGTCCTTGGCGCTGGCCAGCAGGGCGGCGGCGGCGGCGGCGTCGGCCCCCGGCGTCGCGCTGCGGGGAGTGGTGCCCTTGATCGGCAGGGTCTCCAGCCGGCCGCTGTCCGGGGCCAGCCGCAGGAAGCGCTCGGGCGAATTGGACACCAGCGCCAGCCCGGGGGGGCGCCACCAGGCGCCGTAGGGCGCCGGCCCAGCCGCCGCGGCGCGCAGGAACACCTCGAACGGATCCCGGCCCGGCGCGAGCCGCCCGCTCCAGCCGCGGCCGACATTGGCCTGGAACAGATCGCCCCGGCCGATGCGCGCCACCACATCGGCGACCGCCGCACGGTAGCTGTCGGGACCAGGGCCTTCCATGGCGTCGAGGCCCGGCGGGTCCGGCAGGGGCGGCGGCTCGACGGCGGCGAGCAGGCCGTCCAGCTGCGCCGCTGCGGCCCCGGCTGCCGCCGGATCGGGGCCGCGCCCGATGCGCCAGGCGCGCTGCTTGTGGTGATCAAAGGCGATCACCGCCGGATAGCGGGCGATGATCAGGTCGGGCCAGTCGCCGGGCTCGCGGCCGATCATCAGCCGGGCACCGAGATCGTAGGCGGCCAGCGCCACCCAGCCGCCGGGAAACAGCCCGTCGATCCCGTCGCGCTCATCGCCTGCCCGCGCCCCGGGCGTCAGCCGCGCCAGCCGCGCATAGCCATCGGCCGCACCCGCCGCCGCGATATCCACGCGGTCCGGCCGGGCGGCGACGAAAGACCAGCGGCCCTCGACGCCATCCGAGATCAGGCCCAGCGACCAGTTCTCCCCGGCGACGGCCGCGAGGGTCGCCAGCGGCGGGCGCCAGGGGATCGCGGTCCGCTCGACCGCCTCCAGTCCTGTCAGGTCGATGTCCACCTCAGGCGGTCAGGTGCCCGGCGATGCGCGCGCGCCGGGAGCCGTCCAGCCCCAGCACCTGCTCCAGATAGCCGTCGAGGCCTCCGTTACGCTGGCCCATCTCGTCAAAAGCTGCCTCCAGATAGGCCGGCTCGACACCGAGGAAGGCGACCACGGCACCGTGGCTGGCGTCCCGCCCGGTGAAGGCCTTCAGCTGCTCCGCGATTTTCGGGGCGCGGTCTTCAAGGTCCACGGCCTGGTTGGTCAGCAGATAATCCTCGAGCAGGTCGTCCCGGGCCACACCCAGCAGGTGGTGGGTCAGGGCCGCGAGCAGGCCGGTACGGTCCTTTCCGGCGGCGCAGTGGATGACCACCGGCCGGTCGCTGTCGGCGAGGGCCTCGAAGTAGCGTCGGAACAGGTCGACGTGGGCCGGCAGGAACGGCAGCTCGCGATAGGTCGCTGTCATGAAGCGCCGACCGGACTCCTCGGTCAGGTCCTCGGTCTTCAGGAAGGTGATGTGCGGGGCCTCGCCGCCATCGTCCGCGTGGCTCTCGATCACCTGGGCCGAGAAGCCGCCGGGCCGCCGCGACGGCTGCTGGAGCCGTTCGGATGGCCGGCGCAGGTCAACGACCACCCCAAGGTTCAGCGCCTCCAGACGGGCGAGGTCCGCTTCGGTCGCCTTAGCATGATGGGCAGAGCGGAACAGCCGGCCGGGCCGGACCCGCCGGCCGGCTGCGGTGGCGTAGTCGCCATAGTCGCGGAAATTGTCGACGGCCTCGAACGGGAGCAGGCGCATGGCATCTCTATATAGCCATGCGCCCGCCTGACCAGCCGTCTGATCGCCTCAGCCCTTCACCAGCGCCGCCATGGCGTCGAGGTAGCCGACGAAGGCGTCCCGGCCCACCTCGGTCATCCGCGCCCGCGTCACCGGCTTGCGGTCGACGAAGCGCTTGTCCACCGCCACGAAGCCCGCCTCCTCCAGCTTCTTCAGGTGCACCGACAGATTGCCGTCGGTCAGTTCCAGCTTCTGCTTGAGGGTGGCGAAGTCCGCTTCCTCGGCCCCGGCGAGGTAGGCCATGATGCCGAGACGGACCCGCCCGTGGATGACCTCGTCGATCCGGCTGATATCGAAGTCGTCCGCCATCAGACGATCTCCGACGGTTCCTGCCGCATCAGGATCAGGCCGGGAACAAAGGCGACAGCGAAGATCATGCCAGCGAAGACCAGATACATGGCCATGTCGCCCGCAAACCAGCCCATGGCCACCGCCCCAACATAGGACCCGAGCCCGGTCAGGGTCATCCAGCGCGTCTTCGTCATGGTCCCAGAAATGATCCAGGCCGAGCCATAGGCCACAAAGACCACGACTGGCATGGCCGTCATGGCCGACCAATCGCCACTGTTCAGCCCCCAGGCCATCAGACCCAGCCATGTGGCGAAGATGCCGTAACCCACCGCCGTCCAGGCCGCCCCGACCGCGCGATTGCCTGCCGACTGATAGCCCGGTTTGCCCTTCATCCGACCAGTCAGTACGGCCAGAACGGCGCCGAAGACCAGACCCGCTCCGATCCAGAGCCAGACCGGGGCCCAACGCCCGGCGTCGATCACGCCGGTCAGCAGCGCCCACTGCCCTATATTGGCCGCGCCGAAAACGACGGCAGCCGCCACGAGAAACCGTCCCGCCAGCAAGGGCGCGTGGCGGCCTTCGTGGGCCAGGTTGCGTATGTAGGCGATGTCGTCGTGGACGGTCTGGATGTCGTCTCGGGTCATGGGATGTCCTCCTTGAGTGAGGACACCCTAGGCCAAGTACTTTGCAATGTAAAGCGCGTTATCGGAACGGCGGCTCGTCGAAGGCGCGGAGCTTGCGGCTGTGCAGGCGCTCGCCCTCCTCGCGCATCAGGTCGATGGCGGCGATGCCGATCTGCAGATGCTCGGAAATCGCCCCCTCGTAGAAGCGGTTGGCCTGGCCAGGCAGCTTGATCTCGCCGTGCAGCGGCTTGTCCGAGACGCACAGCAGGGTCCCGTAGGGCACGCGGAAGCGGTAGCCCTGGGCGGCGATGGTGGCGCTTTCCATGTCGATGGCCACGGCCCGGCTCTGGTTGAAGCGCAGCGCCGACTGGCTGTAGCGCAGCTCCCAGTTCCGGTCGTCGGTGGTCACCACCGTGCCCGTGCGCAGCCGCCGTTTCAGGGTGTCGCGGTCCTCGCCGGTGATCAGCTCGGCCGCCCCCTGCAGGGCCTGCTGCACCTCGGCGATCGGCGGGATCGGGATCTCCGGCGGCAGCACATCGTCCAGCACATGGTCGTCGCGCAGATAGGCGTGGGCCAGCACATAGTCGCCGATGCGCTGGGTCGGGCGCAGGCCCCCGCAATGGCCGATCATCAGCCAGGCGTGCGGCCGGGTCACGGCCAGGTGGTCGCAGATGGTCTTGGCGTTGGACGGGCCGACACCGATATTGACCAGGCTGACGCCGCGCCAGCCGGGGGCCGTCAGGTGATAGGCGGGCATCTGGTGCTTGCGCCAGGCCGCGTCCATCACCGCCTGCTCGGGGTCGGGCGTGTCGCGCGTGATCACCACCCCCCCGGCGCAGCTGAGCGACTCATAGGGGCTGTCCGGGTCCATCAGCTGGGCGGTGGCCCAGCGCACGAACTCGTCGACGTAGCGATGGTAGTTGGTGAACAGGACGAACGACTGCACGTGCTCTACCGGCGTGCCGGTGTAGTGCCGCAGCCGCGCCAGCGAGAAATCCGTGCGCAGGCCGTCGAAGTGCGACAGGGGGAAGGCCTCGGCCTCCGGGAACACCATGCCGTCGGCGATCTCGTCGCCGATATGGGCCAGGTCGGTGGTCGGGAAGTAGCGGGCGATGTCCGCCGTCTGGCTGGCGTCCAGCGCCACGGCCGCCCCGTCCATCACATAGGGGAAGGGGATCTCCTGGGTGGAGGCGTGCACGCTGATGGCGGCGCCATAGTCCTGCACCAGCAGCTCCAGCTGCTCGACCAGATAGTCGCGGTACAGGTCCGGCCTGGTCACCGTGGTCTGGTACACGCCGGGGCGCGACAGGCGGGCATAGGCCCGGCCCTGGGGGGGCGGGGGGGTATCGCCCCGCCATTCCACACGCAGCAGCGGATAGGCGAACAGGCCCCGGGCGCGGGCCTCGGGATCGGGCAGGGTTCCAGTGTCGATGAAGTCGCGGACGGCCTGGCGCAGGGCGTGAACGGCGGCGTCGTAGCGGGCGATGAGGCGGTCCGTCGCCGCCTGGGGAGTAAGGGTCTCTGACATGACCTCCCTTACAGGGCACCGCGCGATTTGGCGAGATCAGCCCAGCTTGCCACGCAGAAAGGTGGTCATGTCCGCCAGCACCGGGGCCCGGCCCCGGAACAGGGGCGACAGGGCGGCGACGATCGCCGCATGGTCGATCCCCTCGTACAGCGCCAGCTCCGACTCACCGCCGGCGGCCTGGATCGCCGCGTGCAGCAGCCGTGCATCCTCGTCATGGACCACGGTGTCGGCCGTGCCGTGGGCGATCCACAGGGGCGGGGCGTCGCCGCGGGCGAAGGCGACCGGCTGGGTCAGCCGCGGATCAGCCACCCGGCCGAAGGCGTTGACCGCCGCCGGAACATTGAAGGGGAGGAACTCATAGGGCCCGGCGAGGCCGGCCGCGGCCCGGATCAGCTCCGGCCGGTCGACCGCCGCCATATAGCGCCGATCGAGCGTGATCATCATGGCCAGATGGGCCCCGGCCGAGTGCCCGGCGACTGCCAGGCGGGCCGGCTCGCCGCCAAAGTCTGTGGCGAGCGCCGCCGTCCTGGCCGTGGCCGTGGCGGCGTCCTCGATGAAGGCGGGAAAATGCACCTCGGGTACGAGGCGGTAGTCCGGCAGGGCGACGACAAAGCCCTGCGCGGCGATGGCCTGGGCCGCCCAGCCGTAGAGGGCCTTCGCGCCGGAGTCCCAGCCGCCGCCATAGAAGAAGACCACGACCGGCCACGGGCCGCCGCTGTCCGGAGCGTAGAGGTCCAGCCGCTGCCGCGCTTCCGGGCCATAGGGCAGGTCGTGGGCCACGCGCCGCGCGCCGCGGTCGCGCGGCCCCAGCGCGTTGAGCGCTGCCAGCGGCGAACAGGCCGCCAGCGCGCCGCCCGCCAGGCCCGTCGCCGCCACCATGCCTCTGCGCGTCAGGGTCACCATGAGGCTCTTGAACCGGCCGCGAGCCCCTGAATCAAGCCGGTGCGGGCGACGGTCGCGGCCGTGTTTGTGATCATTCTGACGCAAGTTTGTCATCAGAACTTTACAATCGCCAACTTCGGCGTAGTATTTTCTCAGGGTTCGGAATGTTTCCGGCCGGAAAATGAGCGCTGGGAGGCGCAGTCGAACGGATATGAACATGACCCACCGGGCCCTCGCGGCCGCCCTCGCCCTCGTCCTCGCCGCCGCCACGCCCGCCTTCGCCGGCGACCAGCAGCCCGCGCGACAGGACAGGACGCGCGCCGAGATCCCTGCGCGGGCCCTGTTCATATGCGCCGCTGACGCCGAAACGCGAGCGGCCTTCCAGCGCCAGCATGGCGTCGAGCCGGTGTTCATGACCGCCGAGCAGGTGCTTGAGGCGCGCCGCGACGACATCACCTGGCGCGCGCCGCGGTGCATGACCGAGCGTGAGTATGCCCGTCTGGCGCAGTCCGATACCGCCTTTGCGGCGCAGCGCGCGCCGCGCTGAGGGCCGTTTTGAGGACAGATCGGGGGCCGGAGCGTCGCGGGGCGCTCCGGCCCCTGTCGTTCGGGAGGACGCCTCGGGACGGCCGCCTTTGCGTCCCCGGCGCAGCGCCGCTATACCGCGCGCCGATCCCTAACCTCCCACCTTTGACAGGACCCGCTCATGGCCAAGATCAAGGTCGCCAATCCCGTTGTGGACATCGACGGCGACGAGATGACCCGCATCATCTGGCAGATGATCAAGGACAAGCTGGTCTTTCCGTTCCTCGACCTTGAGCTGGACTACTACGACCTGTCGATCGAGAACCGTGACGCCACCGACGACCAGGTGACGATTGACGCGGCCCACGCGATCCAGAAGCACGGCGTCGGCGTGAAGTGCGCCACCATCACCCCGGACGAGGCCCGGGTGAAGGAGTTCAACCTCAAGAAGATGTGGAAGTCGCCGAACGGCACCATCCGCAACATCCTCGGCGGCGTCGTCTTCCGCGAACCGATCATCTGCAAGAACGTGCCGCGCCTCGTACCGGGCTGGACCCAGCCCATCATCGTCGGCCGTCACGCTTTCGGCGACCAGTACAAGGCCACCGACTTCCTGTTCCCCGGCAAGGGCACCCTGACCATCAAGTTCGTTGGCGACGACGGTCAGGTGATCGAGCACGAAGTCTACAAGTCGCCGGGTGCCGGCGTGGCCATGGGCATGTACAACCTCGACGACTCGATCATCGAGTTCGCCCGCGCCAGTTTCGCCTACGGTCTGGACCGCAACTACCCGGTCTACCTCTCGACCAAGAACACCATCCTCAAGGCCTATGACGGGCGCTTCAAAGACCTGTTCCAGAAGGTCTTTGACGAGGAGTTCGCGGCCGGGTTCAAGGCCCGCGGCCTGACCTACGAGCACCGCCTGATCGACGACATGGTGGCCGCGGCCATCAAGTGGTCGGGTGGCTTCGTCTGGGCCTGCAAGAACTACGACGGCGACGTGCAGTCCGACGTGGTGGCCCAGGGCTTTGGCTCGCTCGGCCTGATGACCTCGGTGCTGATGACGCCGGACGGCCGCGTGCTGGAGTCGGAGGCGGCCCACGGCACCGTCACCCGCCACTACCGCCAGCATCAGAGGGGCGAGGCGACCTCGACCAACTCGATCGCCTCGATCTACGCCTGGACCCGCGGCTTCAAGCACCGTGGCAAGCTGGACGGCAACCAGGCCCTGATCGACTTCGCCGAGACGCTGGAGCGCGTTGTGGTGGAGACCGTCGAGAGCGGCCACATGACCAAGGACCTGGCGCTGCTGGTCGGCGATCGGCAGGGCTGGCTGTCGACCGAGGGCTTCCTCGATAAGGTCGCCGAGAACCTGACGAAGGTCATGGCCTGATCTGATCGCCTCACGGCGTTACGCGTGACAAACGGGTCCTTCTGCGGTCAAGCTCGCCGCGGGAGGACCTGTTGATGCGTCTGAAGACTGCCGCCTCCGCCGCCGCCGCCGGCCTCGGGGTGTCGGGTTGCGCCTCGGATCCGGCCTTCCGGGAGGAGGTGGCGATGGGGCTGAACGCCACCGCCGCCCAGCTCGAGGCCGAGAACCGCAGCTGCTACTGGGCCCCGCCCCAGGGGCAGCCCCTTGGCCCGGTGCGCCAGTGGTGCCCCGGGGATTATGGCTACATTCCCCGGTACACATTCACCTGCGCCCCTCGTGACCGTGAATGCGACGGCTACGTCGACCGTCGCCGCGACCGTGACCGCGATGACCGGCACCGCCACCGAGGCAAGGATCGCTACGACTGAACGCAGTCAGCGCCCCGCGGCCTCCTGGAAGGCGACCCGCGCCGCGCCCAGCAGGGCGGCGTGCCTGTCCATGATCACCCGGGTCGGGATCGCCGCCACATAGTCCTGGAACCGGCCCTTGCGCTCAAACCGCTCGCGGAAGGGACTGGCCTTGAGGAAGGGCAGGATGCGCGGGGCGATGCCGCCGGCGATATAGACCCCGCCGCGCGCGCCCATGGTCAGGGCGATGTCGCCGGCCACCGCGCCGAGGATGGCGCAGAACCGGGCCAGGGTGGCACCGCAGGGGCTGTTCGGATCGGCCAGGGCGTCGCGGGTGATCTCCGCCGGATCGTCGATATGGGTCTCGCGCCCGTCGATCTCGGCCAGGGCGCGGTGCATGTTGAGCAGGCCCGGGCCGCAGATCAGCCGCTCGATCGATACGCGGGTGTAACGCCGCCGCAGGATGCGCAGGATCTCGTCCTCGACCGGGTCGCCCGGCGCGAAGCAGGCGTGGCCGCCCTCGGAGGGCAGCGCCATCTCCCGACCGTGGACATCGCGCACCAGCGCCGAGACGCCGAAGCCCGTGCCGGGCCCGAGCACGGCAATGGTGGCGAGCGGGTCTCCTGCGTCAGGGCCGCCGAGGCTCGCCAGCTGCTCTGGCGTGACGATCGGCGCGCCCCAGGCGAGGGCTTCGAAGTCATTGATGAGGCGCACCGGGTTCAGACCGAGAGCGCCCAGCTCCTTTTCGGAGGTGCGCCATGGCGAATTGGTCAGGTCGATCGTGCCGTCCTCGATCGGCCCGGCCACGGCGATCACGCCACCGCTCGGCTTGACCTCGCAGCCGTCGATGAAGGCGGCGACCCCCTGGCGGAAGGTCGGATAGTGCTCGGCCGGGAAGCTGTCATGAGCCTCCAGCCAGATGCGGCCGTCGTTGCAGCGGGCGATGGCGAAGCGGGCGTTGGTGCCGCCGACGTCGCCGACGAGCAGGCGAAGATCGGTCATGCATCCACCGTGTGATCCACCACGTTCGTCTCGACGTGGTCTTCCTGTCCCTGGCCGTAGTCCGCCGTGAAGCAGACAGAGGCCCCTTCCTCGGCCGAGCCGACGGCGGTGCGGAACACCCCGAAAAGCTCGCGCCCCAGGCCCCAGGCCTGCACCTTGCCCGGCGTCGCCAGCGGCCGGCTGTCGAAGTCGCCGTCCTGTGGCGTCACGCTCAGCTCGCCGGTCTCGGCGTTGAGCCGGATCAGGTCGCCGTCGCGCACGCGCGCCAGCGGTCCGCCGGCCAGGGCCTCGGGGCTGACGTGGATGGCGGCGGGCGTCTTGCCCGAGGCACCCGACATGCGGCCGTCGGTGACGAGGGCGACCTTGAAGCCGCGGTCCTGCAGCACCGACAGGCCGGGCGACAGGCTGTGCAGCTCGGGCATCCCGTTGGCCCTGGGCCCCTGGAAGCGCATCACGGCCACGAAGTCGCGCTCCAGCTCCCCGGCCTTGAAGGCCTCGAGGAAGGCCTCCTGGGTCTCGAACACGATGGCCGGGGCCTCGACGATGCGGTGCTCCGGCTTGACCGCCGAGACCTTGATGACGGCCCGGCCGAGGTTGCCCTGCACCAGCCTGAGGCCGCCCTCGCGGTCGAAGGGTTCGCTGGCCGGCCGCAGGATGTCGGGATCCAGCGTCTCGGTGACGCCGTCGACCCAGACCAGCTGGCCGTCCTGCATCACCGGTTCGCGGAAGTAGTGGTAGATGCCTTCACCGGCGACCGTCCTCACGTCCGAATGGATGTAGCCGGCCAAGGCCAGCTCGCGGGTCACGAAGGCGACGCCGCCGGCGGCCTGGAAGGCGTTTACGTCGGCGGTGCCGTTCGGATAGACCCGCGCCAGCAGCGGCGTGACCGAGCTCAGCTCGTCCATGTCGGTCCAGTCGATCAGCACCCCGGCCGAGCGGGCCATGGCGACCAGATGGATGGCGTGGTTGGTCGAGCCGCCGGTGGCCAGCAGGGCCACGATCATGTTGACCACCGCCTTTTCGTCGATGACGTCGGCCATTCGGCCCTCGCCGGCGCGGGCCAGCTCGATCGCGCGGCGGGCCGAGGCGGCGGTCAGGGCCTCGCGCAGCCCCGTCTCCGGATGGACGAAGGCGGTCGACGGCAGGTGCAGCCCGGCGATCTCCATCATCATCTGGTTGGAGTTGGCGGTGCCGTAGAAGGTGCAGGTGCCCGGCGAGTGATAGCTGGCGACCTCGCTCTCCAGCAGGGTCTGGCGGTCGACCTTGCCCTGGGCGTACTCGGCCCGCACCCGCGCCTTCTCGGCGTTGGGGATGCCCGAGGGCATCGGCCCGGCCGGGGCGAACACCACCGGCAGGTGGCCGAAGGCCAGCGCGCCCATGAACAGGCCCGGCACGATCTTGTCGCAGACACCCAGACAGAGGGCGGCGTCGAAGGCGTCGTGGGTCAGGGCCACGCCGGTCGACATGGCGATGACGTCGCGGCTGAACAGGCTCAGCTCCATGCCCGGCCGGCCCTGGGTGACGCCGTCGCACATGGCCGGCACGCCGCCGGCTACCTGGGCGGTGGCACCCAGCTCGCGCGCGGCGGCGCGGATCACGGTGGGGAAGGTCTCGAACGGCTGATGCGCCGACAGCATGTCGTTGTAGGCGGTGACGATGCCGAGGTTCGGGGCTTTGCCGCCCATCATGGTCAGCTTGTCGGCCACGGTCTGGCCGGCGAAGGCGTGGGCCCAGTTGGCGCAGCTCAGCTTGGCGCGGGCCACGCCGGCGTCGCGCGCGGCGTCCATGCGGCGCAGATAGTCCGAGCGGGCGGCGCGGCTGCGCTCGATGATCCGCCGGGTCACCCGGGCGGTGACGGGGTGCATCTCGGTCATCAGGCGGTCTCCGTCCAGATCACGTCCAAGGGCGCGCCCAGCGCGGCGAGGGCGGCCACCGGGGTCGTCGCCGGATCGCCGGCGAGGTCGCGCGTGAACACCTCGCGCTTGCGCGTCCCGGTCAGGGCCAGCACCACGCGGCCGGCTCCCTTCAGGTAAGGCAGGTTGAGGCTGATCCGTTCCTGCGGCGGCGCGGTCCCGTCGCGACCGGGCGGCACGCCGAGCACCGTCGCCTTCAGCTGCGGAGCCAGCAGGGTCTTGAGCGTCGGGCTGCCCGGGAAGATCGACAGGATGTGGCCGTCCTCGCCCATGCCCAGCAGGGCGGCGTCGATGCGCTCGCCGGCCTGCTGCAGGGCGCGGGCGGCGAGGGCGGCGGCGCGGTCCACGGTCACCGCCGCATGGTGCAGCGGCAGCAGCGTCGCGGCCGCGGCCGGGCCGGTCAGCAGGGTCCGGCGCAGCAGGGCGGCGTTGGAGTCCGGCGAGCTCTCCGGCACATGGCGCTCGTCGACCGGCAGGACGGTGACGCGCGACCAGTCGAGGTCGGCCTGCGCCAGCCGGCGGTAGATCGGCGAGGGGGTCGAGCCCCCGGCCCCGGCGAACAGGGCGCGGCCGCGCTTGGCCATGGCGACCCCCAGTGCTGCGGCCAGCCGGTCAGCTGCCGCTTCGGCCCAGGCCTCGGTCGAGGGGAAGGCTTCGATCCGCGACGTGTCAGGCATCATCGGTGTTCCAGGTGCGGCCGTCGCGGGCGAGCAGCTGCTGCGCCGCCTCGGGGCCCCAGGAGCCGGCGCGGTAGATGTGCGGCTTGTACTCCGCCTCGGCCCAGGCGCTGGAGACGCCGTCGACCCATTCCCAAGCCTTCTCGGCCTCGTCGGCGCGCACGAAAAGGGTGGAGTCCCCGGCCATGGCGTCGAGCAGCAGCCGCTCATAGGCGATGCGGCGGCGCGGCGGCTCGGCGCCCTTGCCGTCCATGCCCCAGGACAGGCTCATGCGGATCGGCTGCAGCTGCATGCGCTGGTCGAGTCCCGGCCGCTTGTTCATCACCGTCAGGGAGATGTCCTCTTCCGGCTGCAGCTCGATGACCATGCGGTTGGCCGTGACCTCGCCGCGCTGGTCGAAGATCGAGTGCGGCAGCGGCTTGAACTGGATGACGATCTCGGTGCGCTTCTCCGGCAGGCGCTTGCCGGTGCGCATGTAGAAGGGCACCCCGGCCCAGCGCCAGTTGTCGATGTCGGCGCGCAGGGCGACATAGGTGTCGATGTCCGACGGGGCCCCGCGCTCTTCCTCATAGCCCTTGACCGGCCCGCCCTCGGCCTGGCCGGCGACGTACTGGCCGCGCACGCTGACGTCGCGGACATTGGCGGCGGTGATGGCGCGCAGCGAGCGCAGCACCTTGACCTTCTCGTTGCGCACCGAGTCCGGGTCGAGGTCCGACGGCGGCTCCATCGCCACCAGGCACAGCAGCTGCAGCATGTGGTTCTGCAGCATGTCCCGCAGGGCGCCGTACTCGTCGTAGTAGGGCCAGCGGTCGCCGACCCCGACGGTCTCGCCCACGGTGATCTGCACGTGGTCGATCGACAGGTTGTTCCACAGCGGCTCGAAGATGGTGTTGCCGAACCGCAGCGCGATCAGGTTCTGCACCGTCTCCTTGCCGAGATAGTGGTCGATGCGGAACACCTGCCGCTCGTCGAAGGCGTGGGCCACCTCGGCGTCGATGTGGCGGAAGCTGTCGAGGTCGCGGCCGACCGGCTTCTCCAGCACGATCCGCGTCTTCGCCCCGGTCAGGCCGGTGCCCTTCAGCGCCCGCACGATCGGGCCGTAGAGCGAGGGCGAGACGGCGAGGAAGTAGGTCAGCTCGCGGTCGTCGCCGAGCTTGTTCTGCAGCGCCGCCAGCCCTTCCACCGAGGTGGCGTCGACGGCGACATAGTCGATGCGGGCGGCGACGCGGGCGAAGCTGTCCTCGGACCAGGCCCCGTCGGCGCGCTTGACGATGCTTTCGCGCACCCGGCCGAGATAGGCCTCGCGGCTCTCCTCGCTGCGCGCCGCGGCGATGATCTTCAGGCCCTCGGGCAGCAGCCCGTCGTGATCGAGAAAGTACAGGGAGGGAAGCAGCATGCGGATCGCCAGATCGCCGCCGCCGCCGAAAAGCACCAAGGCCGCCATTCACTTCCCTTCGCCGCTTCGCCGTCGTCCTACCCGCTTCCTTTGGCGGCTTCGGCCCGGCGAGCCAACACGTCCAGCACCGGCTGAAACGACATGTGACGCGTCCTGAGGAGCACGAGGAGATGGTAGATCAGGTCGGCGGCCTCGGAGGCAAGCTCCTCGTCCGGCCCGGCGGCCCCGGCCAGCGCCGTCTCGACCCCCTCCTCGCCGACCTTCTGCGCCGCGCGCTTCGGCCCCTCGGCCAGCAGGCGGGCGGTCCAGCTGGTCTCCGGCGCGGCGGCGGCCCGTTCCGCAATGGTGCGCTCCAGCGCGGCGATCCGGCCGACGCCCGGCGCGGTCTCCTTCCCGAAGCAGCTGGTCGTGCCGAGGTGGCAGGCCGGGCCCATGGGGCGCACCGCTACGACCAGGGCGTCGCCGTCGCAGTCGGGCGTCACCGAGACGACCTTGAGCCGGTTGCCGCTGGTCTCGCCCTTGCGCCAGCGCCCGCCGCGCGAGCGCGAGAAGAAGGTGGCTTCGCCGCTCTCCAGTGTCTCCTGCAGCGCCGCCGCGTCCATATAGGCGAGCGTCAGCACCTGCAGGGTGTCGGCGTCCTGCACCACGGCGGGGATCAGCCCGCCGCCCTTGGCGAAGTCGAGCGCCCGTTCCTCCCCCGCAGGGGGAGGGGGACCATCCGAAGGATGGTGGCGGGGGCCAAGCCCGGTCGGTGAGCCTGAGGTCTCCCCCCCTCCACCGCTTCGCGGTCCCCCTCCCCTGGTGGGGGAAGAATTCTTGCTGCTCATAACCGCACCTCTACACCGTTCGCGTCGAGGGCGCGCTTGAGATCGGGTATGGCGATGGTGCCCGAGTGGAACACCGAGGCGGCCAGGGCGCCGGACACATCGGCCTCGCGGAACACGGTGGTGAAGTGCTCGACCGCCCCGGCCCCGCCTGAGGCCACCAGCGGGATCGTCAGCCGGTCGCGCGCGGCTCGCAGCTGGGCCACGTCATAACCCTTCCGCACCCCGTCCTGGTCGATGCAGTTGAGTACGATCTCGCCTGCCCCGAGGCCCTGCGCCTCGACGATCCAGTCCATCGTCAGACGGCCGGCGCCGCGGCGGGCGTTCGGGTCGCCGGTGTACTTGTGCACCCGCCACTCGCCGTCCTGGAACTGGCTGTCGACGCCGACGACAACGCACTGGCGACCCAGTCGCTCGGCCATTCCGGCGATCAGCTCCGGCCGCTCCAGCGCCGGCGAGTTGATCGACACCTTGTCCGCGCCGTGGTCGAGGCAGCGTGCGGCCTGCTCCACCGTGCGGATGCCGCCGGCGACGCAGAAGGGAATGTCCAGCAGCCGGGCGATGTCCTCGACCCAGCCATAGTCGAGGGTGCGGCCCTCGGGGCTGGCGGCGATGTCGTAGAACACCAGCTCGTCGGCACCCGAGTCGCGGTAGCGGGCGGCCAGCTCGGCGGCGTCGCCCATGTCGCGGTGGCCCTCGAAGCGGACACCCTTGACCACCCGGCCGTCCTTGACGTCGAGGCAGGGAATGATGCGGCGGGCCGTCAACTCACGGCCTCCAGCGCCTCGCGCACGCTGAACCGGCCCTCGTAGATGGCGCGGCCGACGATAGCCCCGGCGCAGCCGGCGTCGCGCGCGGCGGTCAGGTCGGCGAGGCCCGAGACACCGCCGGAGGCCTGCACCTGCAAGTCGGGACGCCGCCGCCGCACCTCGGCCAGAAGCTCGAGGTTCGGCCCGGTCAAGGCCCCGTCGCGGCCGACGTCGGTGATCAACACATGGCGGGCCGCGCCTTCGCCGTAACGATCGAGCGCGGTCCAGAGGTCGACGCCTGCCGCCTCGGTCCAGCCCTCGAGCGCGGGCATGGGCACTCCGTCGACCAGCTTGACATCCAGCGCCAGGGTCAGGCGGTCCGGGCCGAAGCGTTCCAGCCAGCCGATCACCGTGTCGGGCGCGTTGACCGCCAGCGAGCCGACCACCACGCGGGCCACGCCGGCGTCGAGCAGTCGCTCGACATCCTCGACGGCGCGCACCCCGCCGCCGGACTGGATCTGCGCCAGACCCGAGGCCGCCAGCGCGCCGATCAGGGCGTGCTGCACGGCGCGACCCTGCTCGGCCCCGTCGAGATCGACGACGTGCACCCACGCGGCCCCGGCGGCGGCGAAGGCGGCCAGCCGCGCCGGCGGGTCCTCGTCATAGGCGGTGACCTGGTCGAAGCGGCCGTGCATCAGTCGTACACAGACGCCGCCCCTGAGATCGATGGCCGGATAGACGATCACGCGGGCAGCTCCAGGAAGTTCTGCAGGATTCGCTGGCCGGCGGCGGCCGAGCGCTCGGGGTGAAACTGGCAGCCCATGCGGTGGCCGTCGGCGACGACCGCCGGCACCGGTCCGCCGTAGTCGGCGGCAGCGAGGGTGGCCGGGCCGTCGGGGCAGACGAAGCCGTGCACGAAATAGGCCCAGGCGCCGTCCTCGACGCCCGCCAGCAGCGGGTGGTCGACCCGGCGCGCAAGGCGGCTCCAGCCCATGTGCGGCACAGTCCGGTCGGCGGCCGGGACGATGGCCTCGACCCGCCCCGGGATCAGGCCCAGCAGCTCGGCCCCGCCGTCCTCGACGCTGGTCTCGAACAGCAGCTGCTGCCCGAGGCAGACGCCCAGCAGCGGCCGGGGAAAGGCGCGGATCGCCTCGACCAGACCGAGCTCGCGCAGCCGCGCCATGGCGTAGCCGGCTGCCCCGACGCCTGGCAGCACCAGCCGCTCGACCGCCGCGATGGCGTCCGGGGTGGAGACCAACTCGACTGCCGCGCCCAGCCGCTCGAAGGCGAAGCGCACCGAGGCGATGTTGCCGGCCCCGTAGGCGAGGAGGGAGACGGTCATGTGGATTGTTTCAGGGTGAAGAGTGTTAGTGAGCGGAGGGGTGAGCAGGGGCACGCGACCGTCTCACGCCGCCTGCTCACGACCTGCTCAACAGCACTCCTCACCCCCGTCGCGGTGACGCCTGCAGCGGCCGCCATCACAGCACACCCTTGGTGCTGGGCACGGCCTCGCCCTCGATACGGATGGCCTGGCGCAGGGCGCGGCCGAACGCCTTGTAGACGGCCTCGGTCTTGTGGTGGTCGTCGGCTCCGGTGACGGCGATGTGTACCGCTGCGCCGAGATGCTCGGCCAGCGATCGGAACACATGCGCCGTCAGATCGGTTCGATAGTCGCCGATGAAGGGCGTTTCGAAGGTCCCATCGAACACCGGATAAGGCCGGCCCGACAGGTCGATCGACACCTTCGCCTCGGCCTCGTCCATGGGCAGGACGAAGCCGTAGCGGGCGATACCCCGCCGCTCGCCCAGCGCCTGCTTCAGCGCCTGGCCCAGGGCGATGGCCGAGTCTTCGATGGTGTGGTGCGGGTCGGTGTGCAGGTCGCCCATGCAGGCGAGCGTGAGGGAGAAACCGCCGTGGGCCGCCACCTGCTCCAGCATGTGGTCGAAGAAGCCGACGCCGGTGTGGATGGCCACCGGTCCGGTCGTGTCCAGATCGACGGCGCAGACGATGCGCGTCTCCCTCGTGTCCCGCACGGCCTGGCCACGGCGGGCCGGACGGCTTGCGGTGGCCATGCCGAAGGCGGCCAGCAGCCGGTCGTTGACCTCAGGTCGGGTCGAGACCGGCAGGCGCAGCCGATCGCCGGCGCGCTCGACCGGGACGGCGAGGGCGCGCAGGTCGCGGAGCGCCGCCTCGGGGTCGGCCGGGCGAAGGATCAGCACCGGCCCGACACCCGCCTCGACCACCGTCTCGCGGCCTAACTCGCGGGCTAGCCGGGCCCGTTCGCTGCGCACTGTGTCGATGCGGCGGCGAGTCTCCAGCAGACGCGACGGATCGAGCGCCTGCAGCGCCAGTCGCAGCGACGGCTCGGGCAGGGCGTAGGGTTCGACCACCGCCGCCAGCCGCTCCAGCGCGGCACTCTGGCCCACGGCGGCCCCGACCCGGGCGCCGGCGAGCCCATAGGCCAGCGACAGGGAGCGCAGGACGACCAGATTGGCCGTGTCGCCGATCACTGTCGTCGCCGAGCCGCCGTCGGCGTACTCGATCAGCCCTTCGTCGATGACCAGCAGGGCCGGGGCCACGCGGTCGGCCATCTCGGCCACTGCCTCGGGCGCACCGAGGGCGCGGACGATCACCGCTGCGGTCGGTGCCCCAACCGGCGGCGTCGGATACAGCCGACGCAGGCTGGCATAGGGTTCAGCGTCCGGCACCTCGACGCCCTGGCCGTCACGTCCGGCGAGACGGAAGGCCAGCTCAAGCCCATGCGTCAGCCCACGCGTGACCAGCACCTGGTCGGTGGCGACGCCGTACAGCTCGGCCAGCCGCCCCTGCAGCCCCGACGCCGTCGACGGATAGCGGTCCAGCCCCTCGCCGCCGGCGACCAGCGGCGCGAACGGGGCAGGCAGGTTGGTGAGGGGGGTCATGCGTCTCCTCCCCCGCGGAGCAAGGCGGAGCGGGGGAGGGGGACCACGCGCAGCGTGGTGGAGGGGGCGAGGGAGCCGCAGGTGGTTGGGGTCGCCCCCTCCACCGCTTCGCGGTCCCCCTCCCCCGCGATGCGGGGGAGGAGAGCTTCGGTCATGCGCTCGCTCCACTTCTCAAATCCGCCGCGCGGGCGTGGGCCTCGAGACCTTCCAGCCGCGCGAGGCGGGCGGCGATCGGCCCAAGCACGCCGGCGCCCTCGGCGGTGACGGTCTGGACTGACATGGTGGTCATGAAGCTGGCGGTGGTGATACCGCCGAGGGTGCGGGCCCCGCCATCGGTCGGCAGCACGTGACTGGGCCCGGCGGCGTAGTCGCCGAGGGTCTCGGCGGCGAAGGTGCCGACGAACACCGCGCCGGCGGCGCTGATCCGGGCCACGGTCGCCTCTGCGTCGCGCACCTGGAGCGACAGGTGCTCGGGGCCGTACTGGTTGGACACGGCGCAGGCCTCCGCCAGGTCGCGCACCCGGATCAGGCGGGCCTCGGCCAGGGAGGCGCGCGCAATGTCGGCGCGCGGCAGGTCGTCCAGCTGGGCCGCGACCGCTTCGGCCACCGCGTCAAGCGTACGGGCATCATCGCAAACCAGCAGCACCTGGGCATCAGCGTCATGCTCGGCCTGGCTGAGCAGGTCGGCGGCGACCAGCTCGGGATCGGCGGTCCGGTCGGCGATGACCAGCAGCTCCGACGGGCCGGCGGGCATGTCCACGGCCAGGCCGCCGGGCACGGCGCTGGCCTGCTTCTTGGCTTCGGCGACATAGGCGTTGCCGGGGCCGAACAGCTTGTCCACGGCCGGGATGTCGCCGTCGGCGAGTGTTGCGCCATAGGTCATAGCTGCAATCGCCTGGGCCCCGCCCAGCAGCCAGAGGGCGTCCAGTCCGGCCTCGTTGGCGGCCAGGATCATGGCCGGGTGGACGGAGCCGTCGCGCGACGGCGGCGTCACCGCCACCCGCACGGGCACGCCGGCGACCTTGGCCGGGATGGCCTGCATCAGCAGCGAGGAGAACAGCGGGGCGCTGCCGCCCGGGACATAGAGGCCGGCGGCGCGGATCGGTCGCCACACCAGGCGCGAGCGCACGCCCGGGGTGGTCTCGACGAGGGCCGTATCCTCGGGGCGGGTCGCCTCGTGGAAGACCCGGACGTTCTCGGCGGCGATGCGGAGGGCGCGGACGTCCGCGGGCGCGAGGGCGGCGCGCGCCTCGGCCACCGTCTCCGGCGTGATGGCGATGCGGCGGGGGGGGGCACCGTCGAAGCGCTCGGCGTAGCGGGTCACCGCGGCCCCGCCTTCGGCGGCCACGGCCTGCAGGATCTCGTGCACCGCCTCCACGACGTCACGCCGGGTGCGCCGCGCCGGGCGCGCCAGGGCCGCGCGGCGGCCGGCGTCGTCGAGGGTGGACCAGTCCAGACGCTTCATCACATCATCTTCTCGATCGGCAGGACGAGGATGGCGGACGCCCCCTCGGCCTTGAGCTTCTCCAGGGTTTCCCAGAACACGGCCTCCTGGCAGACCGCGTGCACCGCCACCGCGTCATCCCGGCCGGACAGGGGCATGACCGTCGGCGACCCGGCACCCGGCAGGATGGAGGTGATGCGGTCCAGCGCCGCGCGCGGGGCGTTGAGCATCACGTACTTGGCCCCCTGGGAGGCGACCACGCCGCTCATCCGCTCGACGATGCTGTCGAGCAGCGCCTGTAGTTCGGGTTCGGGCGGCTGCGGGCTGCGGATCAGCACCGCCTGGCTTCCGAACACGGTCTCGCGAGCTACCAGGCCGTTGGCCTCCAACGTCGCCCCGGTCGAGACCAGGTCGCAGATGGCGTGGGCCAGCTTCAGCCGCGGGGCGACCTCGACCGCGCCGCGCATGGTGACGATTTCGGCCTTCACCCCCTGGCTGTCGAGCCAGCGGCGCAGGATTCTCGGGTAGGAGGTGGCGATGCGACGGCCGTCCAGCGCACCGGGTCCGGTGTAGTCCAGCGTCGGCGGGGTGGCGATCTTCAGGGTGCACTTTCCGAAGCCGAGCGGCATGATGACCTCGGCGTGCGGCCCGCCGTTGCGCGCCTCCTCCAGCACGTTTTCGCCAACCACGCCGAGGTCACAGACCCCGTCAGCGACGAAGGTCGGGATGTCATCATCCCGCACGCGCAGCAGGTCGATCGGATAGTTCTCGACCCGGTACAGCAGGTCGTTGGCACCCTTCATGACGCGCAGGCCGGCATCCCGCACGAGATCGAGACTGCGTTCGGCCAGACGGCCGGATTTCTGGACGGCGATGCGGAGCCGCCCCTGAACGGTACTCATGGAAGGGCTCTCAGGCTTGCTGGCGATCCAGCACCAGGCGGTAGCCCTGGTGGGGCATCTCTTTGAGGAAGCGCGCCACCCGCACGACGGTGGTGGGGCTGGCACCGGCTTGGGCGGCGATCTCTCGATAGGACTTGCCGCCTTGATGGAGCAGGCGCGCGACCTGCCAGCGCTCGGAGAAGGCGCGCAGCTCCGCCGGGGTGCACAGGTCTTGCAGGAAGGCGTCCATCTCGGCCCGCGAGGTCAGGCTGAGCAGAGCATCGTACAGTGCCTCGCGCCCCGACGGCGCTGAGCCATCCGCCGCGGGCGCGCGGGCGCGGGACGAACTGTCGGCGGTTGAGGGAGCGTCGATCATCGCGTTTCAATATGATGTAACGCTGGAACGGTCAAGCGGCGCGGAGTCTCGGGCGCAAGCGCCGGGGAGAAATCTTGCTCCGGTCGCCGAAGCTTCTCGGCACCGCAACAAAACGGTTGCGCGCGCGGCCGTCCCTGTTCCAGTCTTGCACCGTGACGGATCCGATCAAGGCGATTTTCGACGAAATGTCGGGGCTGGACGGCTCGGGGGTTCGGCCGGCCTACGAGGCGCTCGCCGTCTGGATCACCGCCGCCCCGCCGGACCTGCTCGCGGCCCGCGCCAGGCAGGCCGAGGTGGTGTTCCGGCGCATGGGCGTGACCTTCGCCGTCTATGGCGATGCGGAGTCCAACGAGCGGCTGATCCCCTTCGACGTGGTGCCCCGCATCCTCGCGGCGCGCGAATGGATGGAGCTGGAGCGCGGGCTGAAGCAGCGGGTAGCGGCGCTGAACGCCTTCCTGAAGGATGTCTACGGGCCGCAGGACTGCCTGCGCGCCGGGGTCGTCCCGGCCGACCTGATCCTGACCAATCCGCAGTACCGGCCCGAGATGCAGGGCCGCCGGCCGCCGGGCGACGTCTGGTGCCACATCTGCGGCGTGGACCTGATCCGCACCGGCGAGGACGGCTTCTACGTCCTTGAGGACAACGCCCGCACGCCCTCCGGTGTCTCCTACATGCTGGAGAACCGCGAGATGATGATGCGACTGTTCCCCGACCTGTTCGCCGAGCACAGGGTGCGGCCGGTCGACACCTATGTCGATGAGCTGCTGCGGGCGCTGGAGGCCTCGGCCCCGGCGGGCACCGGCGGCGACCCGACCATCGTGGTGCTGACACCCGGGCCCTACAACTCGGCCTACTACGAGCATTCGTTCCTTGCCGACAAGCTGGGGGTCGAGCTGGTCGAGGGGGCCGACCTGTTCGTCAACGACGACCAGGTGTTCATGCGCACCACCCAGGGGCCGCGCCGGATCGACGTCATCTATCGGCGGATCGATGACGACTTCCTCGATCCCCTGACCTTCCGGCCGGACTCGGCGGTCGGGGTGCCGGGGCTGATGACTGCCTACCAGGCCGGGACAGTGAGCCTCGCCAACGCCGTCGGCACCGGCGTCGCCGACGACAAGGCGGTCTATACCTTCATGCCCGAGATCGTGGAGTTCTTCACTGGCGAGGCACCGATCCTCAAGAACGTCCCGACCTGGCGCTGCCGCGAGCCGGAGGCGCTGAAGCAGGTGCTCGACCGCCTGCCCGAGCTGGTGGTCAAGGAGGTGGGCGGCTCCGGCGGCTACGGCATGTTGGTCGGGCCCGCCGCCACCCGGGCCGAGATCGAGGCCTTCCGCGAGAAGCTGCTGGCCGACCCCGACGACTTCATTGCCCAGCCCACGCTCCAGCTGTCGACCGCCCCGACGCTCAGCGGCGACGGCCTGTCGCCGCGCCACGTCGACCTGCGGCCGTTCGTGCTGACCAGCCCGTCCGGCGTGCGCGTCACGCCCGGCGGTCTGACACGCGTGGCGCTCAAGCCGGGTTCGCTGGTCGTCAACTCCAGCCAGGGCGGCGGTACCAAGGACACCTGGGTGCTGGATGTGTAGCGCGCTTCGCCTCTCCGTCTCGCCGGCTTCGCCGTTGATCCACTTCCCCGGCCCCTTTGGCGACCGGGAGGAGAGATGTCCTCCCCACGCAGTGGGGAGGGGGACCGCCGCAGGCGGTGGAGGCGCTGTTTCCCGAGGAGCGCCAACATGCTGAGCCGCACCGCGGACAGTCTGTACTGGACCGGCCGCTACATGGAGCGGGCCGACTTTCTCGCACGCATTCTCGACGCTGCCATCCGCCTCGCCACCCTGCCGGCGCGCGGCGAGGCGGCGGACGCCGCCTGGGCCAGCGCCGTGGCCTCGGCAGGGTGCGCCGAGGCCTTCCGCACCACGCGGGGCGAGGCCACCGAAGCCAGCGTGCGCGAGTACCTGGCCTTCGCCGCCGACAATCCCTGCTCGATCCACGCCTGCATCGGCCGGGCCCGGACCAACGCCCGCTCCGTGCGCACCGCCCTCACGATCGAGCTGTGGGAGGCCATCAACGGCGCGTGGAACGGGCTCGCCGAGCATCGGGCTCCGACCCGGCGCGATGACATGGTGCGCTTTCTCGACTGGGTGAAGTCGGTGTCGCTGGCGGTCGAGGGTGCCTCGTCGCGCACCATGCTGCGCAACGACGCCTACTGGTTCCTGCGCCTCGGCGCGGCGGTCGAGCGGGCCGACAACACGGCCCGGCTTCTGGACGTGAAGTACCATCTGCTGCTGCCGCCGGGGGAGCGGGTCGGCGGGCAGCTCGACTACTTCCAGTGGACCACTCTGCTGCGCGAGGTCTCGGCCCTGACCGCCTACCGCTGGGTCTACCGCGAATCTGTGCGGCCCTGGCTGGTGGCCGACCTGCTGGTGCTGAACCGGCAGATGCCGCGGTCGCTGGCCAGCTGCCAGGCCATGAGCGTCAGCTATCTGGAGCGGCTGGCCGCCGACTACAACCGCCGGGGTCCGGCCCAGCGGCTGGCCGGGGCGCGGCTCAACGCCTTCAACGAGGCCCGCATCGAGGACATCTTCCAGTCCGGGTTGCATGAGTACATCCAACGTTTCCTGACGGAGAACAATGCGCTGGCCGACGCCATCCACGACCAGTACCTGGCGTAGCCGCCCATGCGCATCCGCATCGATCACGCCACTACCTACACCTATGCGGCACCGGCCCGCTTCATCGTCCAGCTGCTGCGCCTGACGCCGCGCTCGAACGAGGGGCAGCAGGTCCGCGCCTGGGGACTTGAGACGGACGTCGACGCCCGGCTGCGGCGGGCCGAGGACGCCTTCGGCAACGTCGTCCATGCCCTCTATACCGAGCGGCCGACGGGAACCCTGACGGTCCGGGTGTCTGGCGAGGTCCACACCACGGATACCGCCGGGATGCTGAAGGGTGTGACGGAGCGGCTGTCGCCGCTGGTGTTCCTCCGCAGTACGTCCCGGACCGCGCCAGAAGCTGCCCTGGTCGACTTTGCCGAGACGGCGCGCGGGTCAGGGAGCAGGCTGGACCAGCTCCACGCCCTGATGGCCGCCCTGCACGGGCGGATGAGCTTCAAGGTCGGGGCCACCGACGCTGGCCATACGGCGGCCGAGGCCTTCGCCCTGGGCAGCGGAGTCTGTCAGGACTACGCCCAGATCTTCATCGCTTGCGCCCGCCGGCTGGGGATCCCGGCGCGCTATGTGTCCGGCCATCTACTGCGCGAGGATGGACAGGAAAGCCAGGAGGCCGCCCATGCCTGGGCGGAGGCGTTTGTTGACGGGCTGGGCTGGGTCGGCTTCGACTCCGCAAACGGGGTCTGTCCTGGCGAGGCCTATGTCCGCGTCGCCGCCGGGCTCGACAGCCTCGGGGCGTCGCCGGTGCGCGGGACCAGCTACGGTGGGGGTGCCGAGCGCCTCGACGTGCGTCTGACGGTGCGGGTGCTGGCCCCGCCGCAACAGCAGCAGTAAGGAGCCGTCCCATGCGAGCGCGCCCGTCCGAATCGGCCAGCGTCCGCTGGCTCTGGGAGAAGCGGTCAGCATGACCTACTGCGTCGGTATGCTGGTGGAGGACGGCCTCGCCCTGATCGGCGATACGCGCACCAACGCCGGCGTCGACAACATCTCGACCTATCGCAAGCTGCACATCACCGAGGTCCCGGGCGAGCGGGTGCTCGGCGTGGCCACTGCCGGGAACCTGTCTGTCACCCAGACCGCCCTGGCCATGGTCGCCGAGGGGTTGAAGCTGCCGGACTGCGAGGTGCCCGAGACCCTGCTCACTGCCCGGACCCTGTTTCGCGCCGCCCAGTTGATCGGCCAAGCAGTCTCGCAGGTGCGCGCGCAGCTCGCCCCCCAGATGCAGGCGGAGGCGGTCAACACCGAGGCCACGATCCTGCTGGGCGGCCAGATCGGCGACGGCAAGCTGGGCCTCTACCTGATCTACGCCCAGGGCAATTTCATCGAGTGCGGGGTGGAGACGCCCTATCTGCAGATCGGCGAGTTCAAGTACGGCAAGCCGATCCTGGACCGGGCCCTGCGCCACGGCACGCCGCTGGAAGAGGCGGTGAAGCTGGGGCTGATCTCATTCGACTCCACCATCCGCTCCAACATCGCTGTTGGCGCGCCGCTGGACCTGCTGGTCTTGCGCCGCGGGGTGCTGAAGGGCTTCCAGCGCCGCATCGAGCCGGACGACACCTACTTCCGCGATCTCGGACGGCACTGGTCCGAGGCGCTGGCTGCCGCCCATCGCGGCATGCCCGCCCCGCCCTGGCTGATCAACGGGGCCTGAGCCGGGCGTGGCGGCCGGGCCGAGAACCGCCTATGTGGCGGGCATGACCCGGGTCCTGATCCTCGGTGCCGGCCATGCTGGCGGCGCCGCCGCCGCCGCGCTCCGGCAGTTCGGCCACGACGGCCCGATCCTGCTGGTCGGCGAGGAGCCGCAGCTGCCCTACCAGCGACCGCCCCTGTCCAAGGCCTGGCTGAAGGGCGAGGCCAGGCCCGAGGACCTGTTCCTGCGGCCGGAGAGTTTCTACGCCGAACAGGGGATCGAGGTGCGCCTCGGCGCGCGGGCGGAGGCGATCGACGCCGCCGGCCGGACCGTGACCTTCGCCGACGGGACGACCGAGCCTTACGACGTGCTGATCCTGGCTACCGGATCGGTCTCGCGCGCCCTGCCGCTGCCGGGGGCGGACCTGCCCGGCGTGCTGGCGCTGCGCTCGATGGCGGAGGCCGAGGCGCTGAAGGCGCGACTGACCCCCGGCGCGCGGCTGGTGGTGATCGGCGGCGGCTTCGTAGGGCTGGAGGCCGCGGCTTCGGCCCGGGCCCTGGGGTGTGAGGCGGTGGTGCTGGAGCGCGCGCCGCGGCTGCTGTCGCGGGTCGCCTCGGAGCCGGTCTCGACCCTGCTGGCGGCTCGTCACCGCGCCGGGGGCGTGGCGGTACACACGGACATCGAGATCGTGGCCATCGCCGCCGACGGCGACCGGCTGCGGGTCGTCCACGCCGGCGGTACCGAGGCCGGCGAAGTGGTGCTGGTCGGGGTCGGGGCCGACGCCTGCGATGCGCTGGCCCGCTCGGCCGGGCTGGCCTGCGACGGCGGGGTGGTGGTCGACGACCAGGCGCGCACCTCCGACCCGGCCATCTTCGCCATCGGGGACTGCACCCGGCGTCCGGTCCCGGCGCTGGGCGACGGGCTGTTCCGGCTGGAGAGCGTGCCCAATGCGCTGGAGCAGGCCAGGCAGGCCGCGGCCGCCATCACCGGCCGGGCCGCGCCGCCGGCCGAGGTCCCGTGGTTCTGGTCCGACCAGTATGACCTGAAGCTGCAGATGGCCGGCCTGCCGACCGGCGCGGACCGGGTCGTGCAACGCGGCGATCCGGCGGCCGGCCCGCTGGCGGTGTTCCACCTCAAGGGCGACCGGCTGGTCTGCGTCGAAGCCATCAACGCGCCCGCCGAGTTCATGGGCGGCCGCCAGCTCATCGCCCGCGCCACACCGGTAGATGCGGCGAAGCTGGCCGACCCGGCGGTGTCGATGAAGGCGGTGGCGGTGGGCTGAAGCTCTGCTCCCCCTCGCAGAGGGGGAGAGGGACCACGCGAAGCGTGGGGGAGGGGGCGGTTTCAGGCGCAGTGCTGGCGGTCGCCCCCTCCACCCCCCTTCGCCCTTCGGGCTTCGGACGGTCCCCCTCCCCCGCACGCGGGGGAGGAGAGGGAGCCTGTCAGCCGACCTGATACGTCCAGGTCAGTTCTACCGACTCTCCCGCTGGCACGGCGATACGCCAGCTCAACTCGCCGCGCGGGTTGCGCGCCACCGGGTGGCTTTCCTCAAGGATGCGGAAGCCGGTCTCGTGCTGGGCCGAGGGCACGATCTCGACGGTCACCATCTCGCTGCCGGTGTTGCGCAGGGTCGCGGCCATGGCCGTCCGGCTGGCCTCGCGCTGGCGGGGCGACAGCCACTGGCCGGGGCGGTGCTCGACCACGCGCGGCAGCACCTCCACGTCCAGCGCCTGTCCCAACGTCAGGCTCAGCGGCAGGCCGATCGGGTTGTCGCGGAAGGTGGCGCTGCCGGCGGCCATGCGCCGCCCGGCGATGTCGGCCATGACCAGCACCCGGCCGCCCGGCAGGGCGCGGCCCAGACCCTCGGCCTCGGTGTTCAGGCTCTCGAACACGATCTGTGGCCGCCCGCCGCCGCTGACCCGCCCGTCATAGGCGGCGACCCAGCTGCGATGCAGCCGGGTGTAGGCCACCTCGGGCTGGGACAGGAACTGCACCTGCTTGGTCTGGCGCGCCGCCACCGTGACCGGTTCGGGCAGGGTGTAGAGCTTGTAGTCGCCAAGGTCGGACTCCTCCGGCCGCGCGGCCGCCGGGGGGGCGGGTGCCGGCGGCGGGGCGGGCGGCGGCGGGACGGCGCTGGCGTATGCGACGGGCCCACCGCGCATCATCATGTCGCCGAGACCGGAGTCCGGCAGGCCGAATCCGGGGACCTCGGTGGTAGTGTCCATCGGCCAGCAGCCGACTGGCCGGCTGATCAGGGCCGGCTGCACCGGCCGGGTCTGGCCCTCGCGGTTCAGCTCGCCGGCGACGAGCTGCAGCTCGACCTTGTCGAAGGTGGTGGCACCCGCGTTGGTCAGGGTGATCCAGCCCTCCAGCGCCAGGGTGCGGCCGTCGGCCGAGGGGCGGGCCACATAGTCCGCCGACCACTGCAGACCCGTGGCCAGATAGGCCAGCTTCACCTCGTGCCGTCCGGCGCGGGCCGACCGGGTGCGCAGGGACAGCACCGGCTGGTCGGTCAGGCCCTCGGGCACGCGGTCCAGCACCAGCCGCTCGGGCTGGCCGGAGCACTGCAGCGCCTCGATGCGACCGTTGATCTCCAGCGCCGCCCCGTCATTGGCGGCGCGCAGGATGCCGACGTCGACCGTCTCCGCCCCGGTCTCCGGGTTGGTGCGGACGCGCCGCACCACCTCGCCCACCGAGCGCCGGATCAGGCCGCCGGGGGTCAGCAGGTCGAAGTCGCTGTTCTGCTCGGTGATGCGCGCCGGCAGGCCGTCGATCACGACCGAGGCGGTGATGATGCCGTCCGCCACATTGGCGAAGCGGATCACCCCCTCGCCGGCGGGTACATCGACGGTGCGCGTCTCGACGATCAGCGCCAAACCCTGCTGGCGCAGCCAGGGCGAGCCGCGCTGGGCGAACAGCTGCGCCGTGTCGACCGGCTGCGCCCGGTAGATCACCACGTCGCGGGCCTCGGCCCGGGGCGAGACCGAGACCGTCTGGGCGGCCGCGGGCAGGGCCGCGGCGGTCGCTGCCGCGGTCAGCGCCAGGACAAGGCGGAGCGATCGCACCGCGGGGCCCGTCACTCGATCTCGAAGGTGGCGGTGACCCGGGTCGTGCCATTGGCCGGGACCCGCACCTGCCACACGCGGGTGTCGGCGTTCGGCCGCTCGCCGGTCTGGCTTTCGCTGATCAGGCGGCCATTACGGCCGAGCCCGATCTGGCGCACCTCGACCGTGACCGGCTCGCGCCGCGCGTTGCGCACATCGTAGGCCATCTCGTAGCGGGTGCGGGAGTTGTTCTGGTCGATGCGGATGATCTCGCTGTCCAGCACTGTGGTCTGCACCGTCACATCGAAGGCGGACCCGGTGGTGATGGCTACCTCCGCGCCGGCCGAGGTGTGGCCGATGCCGTCCTCGCCGACGAAGCGCGACTGGCCGCTGACGTCGTCCATATAGACCCGCACGATGCCGGAGGGCAGGGCGCGGCCTAGGCCGGAAGCGCGGCTGTTGTCGAACACCACAGCCACTTCGGCGCTCGATGGCTGGCGGTTGCCGAAGCCCGAGAACTCCGCACGGTAGCGCTTGCGCGCCGGCACGCCCGTGGCGGCGTAGAGCCCGACCTGCTTTGTCTGGTTGTTGGCTACCGTGACCCGCTCCGGGATCGGATAGATGTAGTAATCTGCGAGGTCCTCGGCCTCGCCGCTGTCGGTGCCATAAGTCTGCGCGCGGTAGCCACTGCCGAGGCCCGACAGCATGTTCAGCTCGCCGGCCACCAGCCGCGTGTCGGCGTCGGTGAAGGTCACGCCGGACTGGTTGGTCAGGGTGATCCAGCCGGTCAGGTCCATGCGCCCGGCGGCCTCGTCGAAGTCGATCACATAATCGGCGCGCCAGCTGAGGCCGGTGGTCAGATAGCTGAGCGTCGTCTCGCGCGGCCCGGCGCGGTCGGCGTTGAGCGTGACGCTCAGGGTCGGGCGCGGGCGCAGGTTGGCCGGCACCTCGTCGAAGATTACCCGGGTCGGCACGCCGTCGTCGCGCAGCACCTCGATGCGGTCGCCGATCTGCAGCACCACGCCTTCATTGGCGGCCAGCACGCGGGCGCGCAGCTCGGTCTCGCTGCCCGTCGCCGGATTGATCCGTACCAGCCCGATCTCGTCGCCCACGGCGGCGGTCATCAACTTGTCGGGGGTCAGCAGGTCGAAGTCGAAGTTCTGCTCCACCACCGACAGGCCGGCGCCGGACAGGCTGACCGTCTCGGGACGGATGCTGGCGGAGACGCCGGGGAACTCTTGCCGCGAGCGGCCGGCCGGCAGGGTCAGGCGCCGCACGTCTTCCACGAGGGCGAGATTCTGGTTGTAGATGGTGAGGGCCAGCCGTTCGGGCCCTGAGGGCTGCTGTGCCGCCACCGGGGCGGGCGTCAGGGCCAGCGGCATCGACGCCAGGACAGTCAGCGCCAGAAGCGCGCGCTTGGGCGATCGCATCGATCCTCTCCTCGTTTCCCCTGAGGCCCCATGGGACGGCGGAACGGGGCCGCTGTCCACCCAAATCGACTCCACGGCGTTCCGCAGGCACCACGACTGCGGTAAGCGAGCCCATGATGCGCCTTCTCTACGGCCGGCCCCCGGCCATCTTCGATCCCCCCGCCGATACGGTCCAGACCTCGCCGCTGATCCCCGGATCGACACCGCTCGATACGATCGCTCCGGGCTCCGCCGAGGCAGTGACCGTCTATGCACCGCCGGGCGCGGTCGAGCGCCGCCACACGCTGGCCCTGGCGCTGAGGGCGCTTCGCCCCGGCGGCCGGCTGGACGCCATGGCCCCGAAGGACAAGGGCGGCGGCCGGCTGAAGGGCGAGCTGGCGGCGTTCGGTGTCGTCGGCGAGGACACCCCCAAGGCGCACCATCGCCGCTGCATCGCCCTGCGGCCCGAGGCGGTCGAGGGGCTGGAGGCGGCCATTGCTGCGGGTGCGCTGCAGCTTGTGCCGGGCCTCGACGCATGGTCGCAGCCGGGCGTCTTCGCCTGGGACCGTATAGACCCCGGCACGGCGCTGCTGGCCGGGCATCTGCCGCCGCTCAAGGGGCGGGGTGCCGACCTGGGCTGTGGCTACGGGGCGCTGTCGCTGGTAGCTCTCAGGTCGCCTGCGGTCAGCGAGCTGCGCCTCGTCGACCTCGACCGCCGCGCCATCGACGCCGCGCGGCGCAATGTCGAGGACCCGCGCGCCCGCTTCGACTGGGCCGACGCCCGCACGCTCGGGACCGACGACCTCGACTTCATCGTCACCAACCCGCCGTTCCACGACGGGGGCCAGGAGGACCGGCGGCTGGGACAGGGCTTCGTGCGCGCCACCGCCGCCCTGCTTGGCAAGGGCGGCGTGCTGTGGCTCGTGGCCAACCGACACCTGCCCTACGAGGCCGACCTCGACGCCGCCTTCCGTCGCGTCCGGCTGGTCGAGGAGGTCGGCGGCTACAAGGTCTACGAGGCGACGAAGTGAAGGCGGTGCGGCTGGACAAGCTTCTGTCCGGGCTCGGCTACGGCACGCGTTCCGAGATCCAGAAGCTGGCCCGCGCGGGCGGCGTCGAGCTGGACGGGGCACCCCTGAGCGACGCCGCGGCACGGATTCCCGTCGGTCCCGACCTGCCTGAGCGGTTGCGCATCGACGGCCGCCCGGTCGACCCGCCGCCGGGACTGGTGATCCTGCTGCACAAGCCGCTGGGCGTGACCTGTTCGCACAAGGAGGACGGGGCGCTGGTGCACGACCTGCTGCCGGCCCGCTGGCGTCGTCGCGACCCGGCCATCTCCACCGTTGGCCGGCTCGACAAGCAGACCTCGGGCCTGTTGCTGCTGACCGACGATGGCGACCTGCTGCACCGGATCATCAGCCCCCGCCGCCATGTGGCCAAGGTCTATCGCGCCACGCTGGCGCGGCCCCTCACGGGGCAGGAAGGGGCGATCTTCGCTTCGGGCGAACTCATGCTGGAGGGGGAGGTGAAGCCGCTGGCTCCGGCGCAGCTGGACCCGGTCTCACCGACAGAGGCACGCTTGACCGTGACCGAGGGGCGCTATCATCAGGTCCGGCGCATGTTCGCCGCCGTCGGCAACCACGTCGAGGCGCTCCATCGCGAGCGGCTCGGCGGGCTGGCCCTGGCGGACGATCTGGCCCCGGGCGAGTGGCGGATGGCCACGGTGGACGAGATCGAGGCGGTGTTCGCCTGAGCTTTCCCGCAGCGCGCCGGCGAGGTAGGGCGGGGGCCTGCCCGGAGGTCTCCGCATGAAGCACCTGCTCGTCCCGTCCCTGCTGCTCGCCCTCGCCGTCGGCGGCCTGGCCAGCGAGGTCGCCGCCTGGGGCGCGACCGGCCACCGCATCATCGGCGTCGAGGCCGTTCGCGCCCTGCCGGACGAGATCCCCGCCTTCCTGCGCAACCCGGCGGCGGCGGCCGGGATCGGCGAGCTGGCGCGCGAGCCCGATCGCTGGAAGGGTGCCGGCCAGCCGCATGATCGCGAGCGCGACACGGCGCACTTCGTCAACTTGCGCGAGGACGGCCGGGTGATGGTCGCCGGCGGGCCCCACAATACCGACCTCCCCCGGCTCAAGTCCGAGTATGACGCGGCCCTGATCGCCGCCGGCACCGACGTCGACACCGCCGGCTACCTGCCCTACGCCCTGATGGACGGCTACCAGCAGCTGGTGCGCAACCTCGGCTACTGGCGCGTGCTGAGCGCCGCCGAGGCGCGCGAGACCGACCCAGGCAAGCGCGCCTGGTACCGCGAGGACCGGGTGCGACGCGAGGCCCTGATCCTGCGCGACCTCGGGGTGCTGGCCCACTACATCGGCGACGCCAGCCAGCCGCTGCACGTCTCGATTCACTACAACGGCTGGGCCGAGGGTGAGCCCAACCCCGAGGGCTTCACCACCTCGCGCCGCACGCATAGCCTGTTCGAGGGTGCCTTCGTGCGCCGCAACGTCCGCGCGGCCGACGTCGCCGCCGCCATGCCGGTGCCGCGTCTGGACGGGTTCGAGCTGCGCGCCTCGACGGCGGCCTATCTGCTGGAGACCCTGGCCGGGGTGACGCCCTTCTATAGGCTGGAGAAGGCCGGCGCCTTCGTCGACGGCGACCCCCGCGGCATCGCCTTCGCCACGGAACGCCTCGCGGCCGGGGCGGCGGTCCTGCGCGACTGGACCGTGCTGGCCTGGCGCGATTCCGCCGACGAGCGTGTCGGCTGGCCCGCCGTCAGCGTCGCCGAGGTCGAGGCCGGAACGGCCGACCCCTGGGACGCAATGGTCGGCACGGACTGAGGCCGGAAGATCGCAAGAGGGGGACGCATTCCTCCCCCGCAGGGGGAGGGGGACCACGCGTAGCGTGGTGGAGGGGGGATGAGCGCAAAGGCGGAGGGTCTCCCCCTCCGTCTCGCCGGCTCTGCCGGCGATCCACCTCCCCCTGTGGGGGAGGAACTGCCGAGACTACGCCCCCGCCGCGAACTCGCTGAGGGCGTCGATGACGGCGCGGTTCTGGTCCTCGGTGCCGATGGTGATGCGCAGGCAGTCCGGCAGGCCATAGCCGCCGACCTGGCGCACGATCACGCCCTTGCTGTTCAGATAGGCGTTGGCGGCGTCGGCCGATCGCTTCGGATCGGTGAAGCGCACGAGGATGAAGTTGCCCGCCGACGGATAGACCTCGAAGCCGAAGCCGCGGATGGCCTGGGTCAGGCGCGGCCGCCAGCTGTGGATCAGCTCGCGCGATGCGGTCTGGTGCGCCTCGTCGGCCAGGGCGGCAACGGCCGCCTCGAGCCCCGGCACCGACACGTTGAACGGCAGGCGGATGCGGTCGACCGCCTCGGCCACGGGCAGCGGCGCATAGCCGAAGCCGATGCGCAGGCCGCCGAGGCCATGGATTTTGGAAAAGGTGCGGGTGACGACGACGTTGGGCGCGTCCTTCGCCAGCGGGAAGCTGGTGGCCCAGTCCGGCTCCTGGACGTACTCGGCGTAGGCCTCGTCGATGACCAGCAGGATGTCGGGTCGCAGGGCCGCGTAGAGCCTGGTGATCTCTTCGGTGGTGTTCCAGCTGCCCGTCGGGTTGGCCGGACTGGAGACGTAAACGATCCGGGTGCGGTCATCGACCTGTTCGAGCAGGGCCTCGGGCGTGGCCTTCAGGTCAGGTTCGGGTGCCAGCTTGACCTCGGCCTGGTTGGCCAGGGCGCTGATCCGGTAGGCGAGGAAGCCGTACTGGCCGGTGACGATGTTGTCGCCCGCCGTCAGATAGGTCTGGTTCAGCAGGGCGAAGACCTCGTCCGAACCGTTGCCGAAGATCAGCCGCTCCGGCTCCAGCCCGTGCAGCTCGGCCACGGCCGCACGCAGCTTGTTGGCCCGCCCGTCAGGATAGACGTGGATGGTGTCCAGCGCCTCGGCATAGGCGGCCCGGGCCCTGGCCCCTGCGCCCAGCATGTTCTCGTTGGAGGATAGCTTCATGGGGTTCAGCACCCCGTCCAGCCTGGCCTTGCCGCCGACGTAGGGGGCGATGTCGAGGATTCCGGGTTTGGGGGCCGGGCCGTGCACGGTCGCGGGGTCACTCATGGGATCGCCTTGTCGAACGTCAGAGAACGGGCGCGTGCCCGATCACGCCGGACAGCCGCCCCAGGGTCGCCACGGCCGGAGCCTTCAGCCGCGCGTCATGGGGCTGCACATAGCCCGTCAGGACGAACAGCTTCAAGCCGCCGGCCCGCGCCGACGGCGTCGCGATCAGCCCCTCGTGCGCGAGGACCGCGACGATGGCGCCGTCAGCCGCGGCCGCGTCGGTGACCCAGAAGGTACGGTCGTCGCCGGTCGGGCCGGTCATGGCCTCGCCCACCAGCAGCGCCAGCGGGCGGCTGTCGGAGTCGTCCGGCAGGGCCCCGGTCACGGCCCGGTCCGGCCGCGCCAGCAGCCGGGCCCACCAGGGCCCGAACCCGTCCAGATCGATCAGCACCGTGGCGTCTGACGCGGCGAGGGCGGCCTCGGCGGTCGCCACCACCGTCCGCGCCCTGCCGTAGCGGTCCGCGGCGAGCAACTGCGCTGCCGGACCCGCGACGGTCACCGGACGGCGGGCGGC
>Ga0209985_10000070_pt1 | contig 110131 bp, 92 predicted proteins | sample NOAtaG_FD_187305 | JGI IMG/M metagenome (GOLD analysis project Ga0209985, IMG submission 187305) | Freshwater lake microbial communities from Lake Erie, under a cyanobacterial bloom - NOAA_Erie_Diel6S_1000h metaG (SPAdes) (version 2) | ecosystem: Environmental > Aquatic > Freshwater > Lake ... | reverse complement strand
ACCCCGGCGTCGTCGGCACGGGTTACCCGCGCCGAGGCCGACGATGCCGAAGAGGCCGACGAAGCGGCATCGGCGGACGCGGCGACCCGTGCGGACGATGCCGCAGCGCACGACGAGGCGGTCGTACCGCCGGCCGCGGTCCTCCCGCCGGCAGCCGTCCCGCCCACCCCGCTGGCCGTCGTGCCGCCCGTCGCCACGTCGTCGCACGACGCCGCCCTCGCCACCGTCCAGCCGGCCCTGCGGGACCGGCTCGAGCGCGTGATCGAACGCATGCAGCGTGAGTTCGGCCACGACGTCCGCGTCGTCGAGGGGCGTCGGTCGCAGGCTCGGCAGGACGCCTTGTACGCGCAGGGTCGCACCGCCCCGGGACCGGTGGTGACGTGGACCCGCGATTCGGCGCACCGCGACGGCGCCGCAGTGGATGTCATGATCAACGGCGGCTACGACGACGCCGCGGCGTTCCGCACGCTCGCCCGCATCGCCGCCGAGGAAGGTTTGCGGACGCTCGGGCCGCGCGATCCCGGCCACCTCGAGGTGGCGACCGCGCCGGACGCCGGCCCCGCGAGGGGGACGGCCGCGATGCCGTCCCCGGTCGCCGTGGTCGCCCGCGTGGCGTCGCCGGCGCCGGTCGCCGCGCCCGCCGCCGCGTCCGCCGCCGTGGCGTCGCCGGCACCGGTCGCCCGCGTGGCATCCCTCGGCGGTCGACCGGGCGCCGGGAACGCGAGCCGCGACCGCACGTCGGGTCTGGAGCGCGAGCGGATGGAGGAACTCGCGGCGCGACTGGCGCCGCCGCTCGCCACCGGTTCGACGGGCGAGGGCACCGCGACCGTCCCGGTGGGGCAGCCCCGCGTGGACCTCACCGCCCGCCTCGAGGCCATCGCGCGCGTCCGTGACGCGCAGGCTGCCCAACCGCTCGCTCGGCTGGTGATGGACGTGCCCGACGACCTCGGTGGCGTGGACCGGATCGCGGTCTCGCTGCGAGGTCAGCGACTCGACGCTGCGCTCGCGATCCAGGACCCGGCGACCGCCTCGCGCGTCGCCGACCGCGTCGCACGGCTCGCCGAGGCGCTGGGCGCCCGCGGCTACGAGGCGGGCACGCTGTCCGTGACGACGGCGCGCGGCATCGCCCCCGAGTCGCTGGACCTCGTGCGCCTCGGCGCGCAGGCGCTCGAGCGCGAGGGCACGCGGGGCGTCGCGTCCATCCTCCAGGACGTGGCCGGTGCCGGGCTGCGCGAGCGGCACGCCGCACCGGGCCGTCAGGACGACCCGTCCACCCCGTCACGCGAGCACGACCGGCGCAGCGGTGACACGCCGCGTCGCCAGTCGCGCCGCGACCCCGGAGACCGCTGAGTGACCGCACCCGTCATCCCGGCCGCCACCGCCGGGACCACCGCTGCCCCCGCAGGGCGCAATCCGAAGTCCGTTCTGGGGAAGGACGAGTTCCTGAAGCTGCTCGTCGCGCAGCTCAAGAACCAGGATCCCACCAACCCGATGGACGGCCAGCAGATGGCCGCGCAGCTCGCGCAGTTCTCGAGCGTCGAGCAGCTCATCGCGATCAACGAGAAGCTCGGGGCGCAGGCGACCACCGACGACGCCACCGCGAAGGCGATCAGCAACTCGACGGCCATCGCCGCGATCGGCAAGACCGTCACGGCGCTCGGCAACCAGGTCGAGCTCCCGGCCGCCGATGCGCGCGTGCGCGGGATCGTGCAGGGCACGGGGCAGGGTACGCTCTCGCTGCGCGACGCCAACGGCACGATCGTCGCCAGGCGCGACCTCGGCCTCGTGCGGGCCGGCGACCAGTCGTTCGCTCTTGGCGACCTCGCCGCCGGCCTTCCCGCAGGCACCTACACCTGGCAGCTCGACGTCCGCACCGCGCAGGGCGCGACGGTTCCCGTGACGCCGTTCATCACGGGCCGCGTCACCGGCGTCGAGTACGGTCCCGGCGGCGCGATGCTCGTCGCGGGCCGCCTCCGCATCCCCGTCGGCACCGTCGTGTCGCTCGGCACCCCGTAACCGTCTCCCACTCCCGAGGTCCGTCCTTCCATGATGCGTTCTCTCTTCTCCGGCGTGTCCGGCCTGCGGAACCACCAGTTCCGCATGGACGTCATCGGCAACAACGTCGCCAACGTCAACACCGTGGCCTTCAAGTCGGGGCGCGTCGCCTTCAAGGAAGGGTTCGCCCAACTGCTGCAGGGCGCCACGCGCCCGCCCGGCGAGCAGGGCGGCACGAATCCGATCCAGATCGGCCTCGGCTCGGCGATCGGTTCGGTGGACACGCTCTTCGCGCAGGGCAACCTGGAGACGACCGGCCTGAACACCGACGTCGCCATCCAGGGCGACGCGTTCTTCGTGATGCGCAAGGGTGCCCAGCAGTTCTACACGCGGTCGGGCAACTTCCAGCTCGACGCGCAGGGGCGGCTGGTCTCGCCGACCAACGGCTTCGTCGTCCAGGGCCGGATGGCGGTGGACGGCGTCCTGCAGGAGGGGATTACCGACATCTCGCTGCCGTTCGGCCAGAAGGTCTCGGCCCGCGCGACGACGACGACGCGCCTGACCGGCAATCTCGATTCGTCGGCTCCCGCCTTCTCCGGCCCGTTCAACGCGGCGAACCGCGCCCTTGCGACGAACCGCGACTCGTACCAGTCGGTGTCCATCGGCGTCCACGACGCCCTCGGCAACAAGACGGATCTGAAGATCTGGATGTGGAAGACCGCGGACAACCAGTGGGACTGGGAGGTGGACGAGACGAGCCTGCCGGCCGGCACGACGCTGGGGGCGAGCACGCCCGGTGACGCGAACGCCTCCCGCGGGCGGCTGACCTTCGATCCCGTCACCGGCCTGCTCTCCGGGTCGGTGACGACGGCGAACGATGCCGTGGCGTCGCCGACGTACGTCGGCACCGGCCCGCAGCCCGCGATCGTGCTCAACCACCCGGGCGGTACGTCGCAGTCGATCAGTCTCGACCTCGGCGCGGGTCCGGTCGGCGGGACGCTGGCGGGGAGCCTCAGCGGCATCACGCAGTTCGCCGGCGAGAACAACGCGGTGCTGCGCGACCAGGACGGCTTCCAGAGCGGCACGCTCCAGGACTTCACGATCGACCGCACAGGCACGATCACGGGGTCGTTCACCAACGGCACGACGCTCACGCTCGGCCAGATCACGCTCGCCGACTTCAACAACCCGTCGGGCCTCCTTCGCGTCGGCGACAACATGTTCTCCGCCTCCAGCAACTCGGGGGGCGCGGTGCTGGGCTACGCGCTCTCGGGCTCGCAGTCGATGATCACCTCGGGTGCGCTCGAGATGTCGAATGTCGATCTCGCGCAGGAGTTCACCGCGATGATCGTCGCGCAGCGCGGATTCCAGGCGAACAGCCGCGTCATCACGAACTCCGACGAGATGCTCAGCGAGGTCGTGAACCTCAAGCGGTAGGCCGACCGCGGCGCGGTCGCCCGGCGGCACGCCGGGCGGGCCGCCGGCCCGATCGCGTCGGCGCGGCGTCGGCACCGGGATCACCGGAGGTCGGCGCCGTTCGTGCGCCCAGGCGGCAGGAATTGCCGTGTTCGTCTGGCACGACCCCTGCTTTTCCTCACGCGTGACCGACCATTCCTGCCGCCTTCCCGACCATGGCTGACCCGTCAACCGAAGCCCCCGCCGAACCGGCGCGCAAGGGCGCCCTCATTCCGATCCTCGCGGCCGTCTTCGTCGGCTTGGGGGCCGGCGGCGCCTCGGGCGCGATGTTCACCGGACCGATGCTCGCCAAGCGCGTCGTCCCCGCGGTCGATACGGCAAGCCTCGCCCTGCAGCTCGCCGCGGGCGGGATGCATGCCGACACGGCCACCGCCGCACCCGCGAGCGAAGGCAAGGACGGGGAACCGGGCGCCGCGATCCCGCCGGTGCCGATCCACCTGCTCGACAACATCGTCATGAATCCCTCGGGGTCGAACGGCCAGCGCTTCCTGCTGCTGTCGGTGGCCTACGAGCTCGCCGACGCGATGGGCGTCGAGAAGATGAAGCAGCGCGACGCCGAGATCCGCGACCTCGTGCAGCGCGTCGTCGGCCGTCGCACCATCGACCAGCTCGGCGACCTGCAGCAGCGCGACCTCCTGAAGGCCGACGTCGCCAAGGCCACGGAGGACGTGATCGGCCCGAAGACCGTGAAGAAGGTCTTCTTTCCCCAGTTCGTGATTCAGTGAGGCGCCCCGCGTGACCGGCGTGCCGGTGCCCAATACGGACCTCGACGAGCTGCTCGCCGGGTCGACGGCGCCGACGCGCTCGTCCACCGCGGTGCGCGCCGACGACATCCAGCTGTACGACTTCCGGCGTCCCTTCCGCGTCTCGAAGGAGCGCATGCGCACGCTCGAGGCGATGTACGAGCGCATGGTGCGCTCCCTCGAGGGCTGGCTCATCAGTCGGGTGCGGGGGCAGGTCGAGCTGCGCCTGCAGAGCATCGAGCAGTTCTCCTTCGGGGAGTTCACCCTGTCGCTGCCGACGCCCTGCGCCTCCTACACCTTCGACATCCACGACACCGGCGGCCAGCAGGGCGTCGTGGACGTGGGGCACGAGTTCGCGTTCTTCCTCGTCGATCGGCTCTTCGGCGGCTCCGGCGTCTCGACCTCGCTGGACCGGGCGCTCTCCCCGATCGAGCGCATGGCGGTCCGCACCGTGGTCGACCGCATCACGAACCTCGTCGCCGAGATCTGGCGCGACTACGTGCCGCTGGAGCTGACGCTCTCCGGCTTCGAGTCGTTCCCCGACATCCTGCAGGTCGCCAGCCGGGAGGACCCGGTGCTGGTCGCCAACATCGAGTGCACCTCCGGCAGCATGCGCTCGCTGATCCTGGTGCTCCTGCCCTTCGCGGTGCTCGAGAAGTTCTTCAACTCCGGCGACCAGCGGGGGCGCCTGTCCGAGGCGATGGTCCCCGATCGCGAGCGCGAGGCCAACCGCGAGCTCACCGAGTCGCAGCTCCGCTCGACCGGCGTGGACGTGGCCGTGCGCCTCCCGACCTTCCACCTGCCGATGCGCTCCCTGCTCGAGATTCCCGTCGGCGCGGTGCTCACGACCGGCATCCCGGCCGACGCATCGGCCCACGTCTTCATCGGCTCGCAGCAGCGCTTCACGGCGGCCCTCGGGCGCGTGAAGGCGAACCTCGCCGCGCAGATCCTCGACCCCATCACCGCCGGCATCCCCGGCTCCCCAAGGCAAACCCCGTGAATCCCGCCGAGATCGACGCCCTCGTCACCCAGGCGCAGGCCGGCCAGCAGACCGCCGCCCCCCGCGATGCGACGGCCCCCGCGTTCACCGAGTTCGCCGCCGGCGTCCCGGCGGCCACCGGTGAGGCGCCGCTCGCGATGCTGCTCGACCTGACCCTGCCCGTCTCGATCGAGCTCGGGCGCTCCCGCATGACGGTGCAGGAGATCCTCCGCCTCGGACGCGGCTCGGTGATCCAGCTCGACCGGCTCGCCGGTGAACCGATCGACATCTACGTCGGTGACCGCCGCTTCGCCGAGGGCGAGGTGGTCGTGCTCGGCGAGCACTTCGGCGTGCGCGTCACGCGCATCCTCAACACGCACCCGGTCACCGCCTGATGTCCGTGCTCCTCACGGGCCTCGCGGGCCCGCTCGCGCTGGTCGTGGGGCTCGTCTTCGTCGCCGCCGCCGCGTGGCGGCGCCTCCGCGGCGGCGTCGGCCATGGTACCCGCCAGGCCCCGCCGATGGAGCTGGTCCAGCGGCTGGCCATCGGGCCCAAACAGGGGATCGCCCTCGTCCGCATCGAGGGTCGGCTCTATGCCGTCGGGTCGGGCGAGGGGCTCAGCATCACCCCGATCGGCCCGGCCGGTCCGCGGGCCCATGCCGCGGACGCCTCGGCCGTCGTGCCGCTCGATGCCTTCGGCTCCGCCGACGGCCGTCCGGCCCGGGGCGCGGCCGGGCGGTCGTCCGCTGCGCGGTCGGCCGTGCCCGCCCCCGCGACGCGATCGGCGGCGACGTCCGTCAGCGCGGCGGCGACCATCCGCACCGGCGCCGCCCCACGCGCCACCACCGCCCTCGACGCCAACGGCGACGTGCGACTGTCGGTGGCGCCGAGCCTCCGGCGTGACCTGCAGGACGTGTTGCGGACGGCCCTGCGCAGCGCGACCACGCTCGGCGCGCTGCTGTCGCTCGGGCTCTCGCCCGCCGCGGCCCAGCGTCCGGCGGGACCCGGACCCGTGCCGCAGGTCGTGACGCCGCCCCAGGTGCCGCCCCAGGCGCCGCCCGGGCCCGCCGCGACCGCGGTACGGGCCGCGACGCCTGCCGGGGCCGTGACCGCCGCGACCGCCGCACGGGCCGCCGGTCCTGCAGCGGCCCCGGGGGCCACCACCGCCCCGACGACGACGCCCGCGACCCAGCCGGCGAGCAAGGCCCCCGCGCCGCTTTCCGCGATGCAGACCACCGAGCAGGTCATCCAGCGGCTCGCCCCGCAGATGGACCTCTCGGTCGGCGGGACGCCGGGGAAGTCGGACGGCCTGCGGATGAGCGGCACGGTGGGCGTGGTCGTGATGATGGGGCTGCTGACCCTGCTGCCCACGCTGCTGCTCCTGATGACGGGCTTCGCCCGCATCCTGATCGTGCTCGGCTTCGTGCGGCAGGCGATCGGCGCGCAGAGCGCCCCGCCGACGCAACTGCTCGCCGCGCTCGCCCTGCTGCTCACCGGGTTCGTCATGGCCCCCACCCTCGACGAGGCGAACCGCACGGCGCTGCAGCCGTGGCTGGCGGGGCAGATGGAGCAGGCCGAGATGATGGAGGCGGCGGTGAAGCCGTTCCGCACCTTCATGCTCCGGCAGACGCGCGACAAGGACATCGAGACGTTCCTCGAGCTCAGCCGTTCGCCCGTGCCGGCGACGCCGGAGGAGATCCCGCTGGTGGTACTCGCCAGCGCGTTCACCACGAGCGAGTTGCGCACGGCCTTCCAGATGGGCTTCGCGATCTTCCTGCCGTTCATCGTGGTGGACATGGTGGTCAGCTCGGTGCTGATGTCCATGGGCATGTACATGCTGCCACCGGCCATGATCGCGCTGCCGTTCAAGCTGCTCCTCTTCGTGCTCGTCGACGGGTGGACGCTGGTGGTGCAGTCGCTCGTGCAGTCGTTCCGCTGATCCAGAGGCGGACGAGCGCACACGGGAGGCCCCTCGGGCCTCCCGTTCGCGTTTCGGCAAGTCTTGCCGAGGGTCCTACCAGCCGGTTCGGGCGCTGGATGGGACGACGATAGGCGGCAGGACTTTCCGCCCACGGTCGCAGACGCCTGGGATGGGCAATATGTAACTCATTGCAGGGAAACAACTTGTGCGATTCCGTCGGATGGCATCCCTCCTGCTACTGGGGCGGGTGCACCCTTCACCCTCCGACACCTCCCATGTCCGAAGCCCTCATCGTCGATCTCGCCCGCAAGGCGCTCACGATGACCCTCATGCTCAGCGCGCCGATGCTGCTGGTTGCGCTGGTCATCGGGTTGGCGGTCGGCATCCTGCAGTCGGTCACCCAGATCCAGGAACAGACGCTCACGTACGTCCCCAAGCTCGTGGGGATCTCGGTCGTCTTTCTCCTGGCGTTGCCGTGGATGATGCAGCTGACGGTGAAGTACACCGTCGAGCTGTTCCGCAGCCTGCCGACCCTGATCGGCTGACATGCCGACGTTCGACGCGATCTTCGCGCCCGGCGGCGGCGAGTCCGTGGCCCTGGTGCTGTGTCGGCTGACGGGGCTCTTCCTGCTGGCGCCGACCTTCACGTCGAAGCAGGTGCCCCCGCCGTTCACGGTTGCCCTGCTCGTGCTCTTCACGGCGCTTGCGTGGCCGGCGGCCCGCGCGTCGGCCCCCGGGGCGCTGACGCTCGCGCCGACCGCCGTGCTCGGCGAGGTGCTCGTTGGTATGGCGCTGGGCCTGCCCGTGGCGCTGCTGCTCGGCGCGGCCGAGATGGCCGGGGAGCTGATCGGTACCGCGTCGGGGCTCGCCGGTGCCGCATCGATCGATCCCGTCACCTTCCAGCAGACGCCGACGATGGGGACGTTCCTGCGCCTCGTCGTGCTGACGCTGCTCCTGACGCTCGACCTGCACCTCGTGCTGCTCGACGGCCTCGCCGCGAGCTTCGCCGCGGTACCGCTCGGCGCCGCCCGGCACCTCGAGGCGGGCGCCGCCGCGATGGCGCAGGCCGCCGCCGGCCTGTTCGTCGCCGGCCTCCGTCTGGCGGCGCCGGTGCTCGTCGCGCTGCTGGTGCTCAACGTCGCGCTCGGGCTGGTCGCGCGCGCCGCGCCGCAACTGCAGGTCATGGCGGTGGCCTTCCCGCTCCAGGCCGGTCTCGGGCTGGTGGTGCTCGGTACGGCACTGCCGTTCGTGGCCGGTTCGCTCGCTGGCTGGACCGCCGGTGCGGACGCCTTGGTGGACCGCGTCGTCTCGGCCCTTCAGACGGGAGGCCACTGACGATGGCCGAGGGCGAGAGCGGCGAGAAGACCGAAGCGGCCACCCCGCGCAAGCGCGAGGAGGCGATCGAGCAGGGCAACATCTGGAAGTCGCAGGAGCTGACGTCGGCCGCGGCGATCCTCGGGTCGCTGGTCACGGTCGCCGCGATGGGCCCTGGCCTGGCGGAGTTTCTCCGGGCCACGATGGGCGAGTCGCTCGGCGCGCTCGGGTCCCTCGCCGAGGGGCCGGGCGCGGTCGTCGGGCTCTTCGAGGACGTCGCGCGCCGGGCGCTCGCCAAGATCACCGCGCTGATCACCGCACTCGCGGCTGGTGCGGTGCTGGTCGCCGCGGTGCAGGCCAAGGGTACCTTCACGCTCGCCCCGCTGGAGCCGAAGTGGGAGCGGCTCGACCCGGTCGCGGGGCTCAAGCGCCTCGCCCCCTCGGGGCGGATGCTGGTGGAGCTCCTGAAGCAGTTCGCGAAGTTCGGCATCATCGGCGCGGCCGTCTGGCACGTCCTCGGGGAGTCGCTCCCTCTGACCGGCGCGCTCGCCCAGCAGGATCCGCGGTTGGCCGCGCAGCTGGCCGGCGACGCGGTGGTCCGACTGCTCGCCACGGCCGGTGTCGCCTTCCTCGCGCTCGCCGCCGCCGACGTCGTCTGGCAGCGGTTCGACTACGAGCAGAACCTCAAGATGACCAAGCAGGAGGTCAAGCAGGAGGTCAAGGCGAGCGAGGGCGACGGCATGCTCAAGGCCCGCCGGCGGGCGCTCGGCCGCGCGCGCGTGCGCCAGCAGATGCTCGCCAAGGTGCCGCAGGCGACCGTCGTCATCGTCAACCCGACGCACCTCGCGATCGCGCTGCAGTACGATCCCCTCGTCGCACCGGCACCGATCGTCGTGGCGCTCGGCCAGCGGAAGGTCGCCGAGCGCATCAAGCAGCTCGCGCTCGAGTCGGGCGTACCGATCGTCGAGAACCGGCCGCTGGCGCGCGCGATGATCAAGGCCTGCCAGGTGGGGATGATGATCCCGGCCGAGCTCTACACCGCTGTCGCCGAGATCCTTGCCTTCGTGTACCGCCAGCGCACCGCCGGCCGCGGCTGGCGCGGGAGCGCCGTCGCGTGACCGCCGCCGCCCTCCCGATCACGATCGAGTCGCGCGGCGACCGGCGCGCCGAGATCGGCGTCGCCCTCGGCATCGTCTTCGTCATCGCGCTGCTGGTCGTGCCGCTCCCCCCGGTGCTGCTCGACCTCTTCCTCGCGGCCAGCATCGGCCTGTCGCTGACGGTGCTCCTGGTCGCCCTGAACGCGAAGGACGGGCTCGAGTTCAGCTCGTTCCCGCTGCTGCTGCTCGTCCTGACGCTCTTCCGGCTGGCGCTCAACGTCGCCTCGACGCGCCTGATCCTCGCCGACGGCCACGCGGGGGCGGTCATCCAGGCCTTCGGCCGCTTCGTCATCGGTGGCAACTACGCGGTCGGGATCGTGCTGTTCCTGATCCTGGTCGCGATCAACTTCATCGTCATCACGAAGGGTGCCGGGCGTGTCGCCGAGGTTGCGGCGCGCTTCACCCTCGACGCGATGCCCGGCAAGCAGATGGCGATCGACGCCGACCTGTCGTCCGGGCTGATCGACGAGGGCGAGGCCCGGCGGCGGCGCCAGGCCGTCGCGCGCGAGGCCGACTTCTACGGTGCGATGGACGGCGCCTCGAAGTTCGTGAAGGGCGACGCGATCGCCGCGGTGCTCATCACCGCCATCAACATCCTGGGCGGCATCTTCATCGGCGTCGTCCAGAAGGGCATGGCGTTCGGCGAGGCGGCCTCGACCTACACGATCCTCACCGTCGGCGAGGGGCTCGTCTCGCAGGTGCCGGCGCTCGTCGTCTCGGTCGCCGCGGGCATCATGGTCACCCGCGCGACCGAGTCGTCGCGCATCGGGGTCATCCTCGTCCGCCAGCTCGGCGCCCAGCCGCGCGCGCTCTACATCGCCGCCGGCGTGCTCGTGTCGTTCGGCCTCGTGCCGGGCCTGCCCGCGCTGCCGTTCCTCGCGCTCGGCACCACCTTCGCCCTCCTCGGCCGTTCGGCGGCCGCCGCCGGTGAGCGTACGGCTGCGGCGGCGGCCGCCGAGTCCGCCTCCTCGGCGGCCGTGGCCCCCGCGGTGAGCGACGACCCGATGCAGGACCTCCTGCAGCTCGACCCGATCGAGCTCGAAGTCGGCTACGCGCTGATCGGCCTGGTGGACGAGAAGCAGGGCGGCGACCTCCTCGAGCGGATCGGCCTCCTGCGGAAGCAGGCGGCGCTGGAGCTCGGCATGCTGATCCCCCAGATCCGCATCCGCGACGACATCCGCCTGCCGGCGAACGAGTACGTCATCAAGCTGCGCGGTGCCGAGATCGCCCGCGCCGAGGTCATGCCGCGCTTCCTCCTCGCGCTCGACACGGGCAGCGTCATGCAGCCGGTCGAGGGGATGGCCACGGTGGACCCCAGCTTCGGCATGCCCGCGCGCTGGATCGCGCCGGTCCGCAAGGCCGAGGCCGAGGCCAACGGCTACGTCGTCGTCGAGCCGACGACGATGGTCGCCACGCACCTCATGGAGACCATGAAGGGCCATGCCGCCGACCTCCTCGGCCGGCAGGACGTGCAGCAGATGGTCGAGGCGCTCAAGCGGACGCATCCGGCCCTCGTCGAGGAACTCATCCCTGCGAAGGTCTCGCTCGCCCTGCTGCACCGCGTGCTCCAGCGCCTGCTCCGCGAGCGGGTGCCGATCCGCGACCTCGTCTCGATCCTCGAGGCCCTCGGCGACGCCGCGGACCTCACGAAGGATCCCGAGGCCCTCACCGAGCACGTGCGCCGGGCCCTCGGCAACGTCATCGCGCGGCTGTTCATGGACGCCGACGGCGCCATCCGCGCGATCACCATGGGCGCGCGCCTCGAGGCGTCGCTCATGACCCTCTTCTCGCCGCGCGCCGGCGGGGCCGGCGCGCTGCTTGGCCCGGACCAGCTCGCCGGCCTCCTGCGCGACCTCGGCACGATGGCCGCCTCGTACGGCGCCGACGGGCGCGCGGTGCCGCTGATCGTCCCCCCGTCTCTCCGCGTCGGCGTGCGCCGCCTCGTCGAGCCCGTGCTGCCGGCGCTGCCGGTCGTCTCGCTCGCCGAACTGCCCGCCGCCGTCACGCTCAACTCCATCGCCACCTGGGACCTCGCCTGATGCGACTCGAAACCCTCCGCGGCACGACCTGGTCGGCCGTCTTCGCCTCCGCCCGTCGCGCGATCGGCGACGACGTCATGATCGTCCGCACGCAGTCGCTGCGCGGCGCCGACGGCTCCGTCTTCCTCGAGGTGCAGGCCGCCGCCGCGCGCGACCTCGACGCCTTTCGCCGCCGCCTCGAGCCGCGCCCCGCGCCCGCCGTGCGCGCGAAGGGGCGGCCCTACACGATCGCGCTCGTCGGCCCCACGGGGGCGGGCAAGACCACGACGCTCGCCAAGCTTGCCGTCCACCCGACGGCGTTCGGGGGGCGGCGCGTCGGGTTCGTCTCGCTCGACACCTACCGCGCCGGGGCGCTGGAGCAGCTGCAGGCGTACGCCGACGTCGCCGGGATCCCGCTCGAGGTCGTGCACGACGCGCGCGACGTGGATGCCGCGAAACAGCGCCTCGCCGCGTGCGACGTCGTGCTGATCGACACCCCGGGCCGCGGCCCCCGCACCGCGACCGCGGACCGCGCCTGGCGCCAGCTGCTCGCGCGCCTCGCGCCCGACGAGGTGCATCTCGTCGTGCCGGCCACGCTCCGGCTCGACCTCGTGGCCGCCGCCCGTGATGCCTTCGCGGCCGGCGAGGCCACGCACCTGCTGGTCACCAAGTGCGACGAGACCCCGGAGGACACCGGCCTCGCCGACCTCGCGCTGCACCTCGACCTGCCGCTTCGCTGGATCACCGACGGCCAGGACGTGCCCACGGACCTGCATCCCGGCTCTTCGCGCGTGCTCGCCTCTCTCGGCCGCCTGTCCGCAGCGGCCGCGCCCGACCGGGCCCTCGCCACGATGGCCGCCTCGTGAACCGCCAAGCCGATCTCCTCCGCCGCTTCATCGGCGGTCCCGTCCCGGCGCCGGCCGCGCCGACCCGCGGCCACCTCGTCGCGATCGGCTCCGGCAAGGGTGGCACCGGGGCGTCCCTCCTCACCGCGCTCCTCGCGCTCGGCACCGCCGCCGCCGGGGCCCGCACGCTGCTGGTCGACGCCGACCTGGCGTTCGGAATCCAGCACCGCCTCTTCGGCCTCGGGGAGACCCCGGGGCTCGCTGCGCTGGCCGGCGAGGCGGACGCCGAGGCGCTCTGCACGCCGCTGACGACCGACCTGGACCTCCTCGCCGGCGGCGGGGCGCGCTCCCCCATCAGCGACCTCGAGTACCGCACCCTCCTGCGGCGCGCCTCGGCGTGCTTCGGCGCGTACGACCTCGTCCTCGTGGACGCGGGATCGCGCCTCGAGACGGCGCTCCGCATCATCGGCGCCGGCGCCGCCCGCCTCGTAGTCGTTGCGACGCCGGAGCCGATCGCCGCGGCGGCGGGCTACGCGCTCATCAAGGCGGTCCACGCACGGCATCCCGGCGTCCCCACCGACCTCGTCGTCAACCGCGAGGACGGTCCGTCCGCGCGCCGCACGGCGGACGAGATCGCGGCGGCCGCGAAGACCTGGCTGGGGCGCCGCGTCTCCTGCCTCGCGGCCCTTCCCGAGGACGCGGCGCTGCGCGCCGCCCTTGGCGCCGGCTTCGTGTTGCCCGATGCCGCCGCGGGATCCCCGGTCGCCGACCTGCTGCAGACCGTGGCCCCCACCTTGCTCTCCTTGCATGCCGGTGCGGAACGCCCGGCAGTTCGTTCCGCCTGATGCCTCCCTCCGAGATGTCGACGATGACCGCTCCTTCCCTCTGGCGCCGCTGCGCTGACGGCGACGAGACCGCCCGGCAGCAACTCCTCACCGAGCACATCGGCCTCGTGCACTTCGTGGCGCGGCAGGTCGCGCGCGGCCTCGCCGCCGAGGTCGACTTCGACGACCTCGTCTCGGCCGGCGCGCTCGGGCTGATGCACGCGCTCGAGGCGTTCGATCCCGCGCGCGGCCTCGCGTTCAGCACGTTCGCCGCCCCGCGGATCCGCGGCGCGATCCTCGACGACCTGCGCCGGCAGGACCACGTGCCGCGCTCGGTGCGCCGCAAGTCGCGCGAGATCGGTCAGGCCCGCGAACTGCTCACGCGCACACTCGGCCGCGCCCCCGACGACCGCGAAGTCGCGAAACAGCTCGGCGTGGACATGGCGACGCTATGGAAGTGGCAGGCGGACGTCGAAGGCGCCGTTCGCGTGCCGATCGACCGCTCGCCGCGCGACGACGACGGGCGCGGCCCCTCGCCGATCGAGGCGATGGCGGACGACGAGGCCCCCGGCATCGACGAACAGGTCAACCTCGGGCAGGAAATCGACCTGCTGCGCGAGGCGATCCTCCAACTCAAGGAACAGGAGCGGCTCGTGCTCTCGCTCTACTACTTCGAGGAGCTCAAGCTCCACGAGATCGCGACCATGATCAACCTCACCGAGTCGCGCGTCTCGCAGATCCGGTCGAAGGCGATCCTGCGTCTCCGCGAGAAGCTCGGTGCCGTCCGGGGGACCGCCGCATGAATCGCGTCGCCCTCGTCGCCCTCGCCCTCACCGGCCTCATGGCCGGCGCGCTCGGTGCCGACACGCTCGGCCCGCGCGCCGGGCGCCTGGCATCGCTCGACCCGATGCTGCTGCTCACGCTGGCCGCGATCGCCCTCGGGCTGACCGCGCTGATCGTCCACGCCACGCGCCGTCCCGTCGTCAGGCCGGTCGCCCCCGCCGGGGAGTTCATCCGCCGGCGCGTGCAGGGCCTCGCGGCCGACGGCGCCGCCCCCGACCGCATCGCCCGCGACACCGGCCTGCCGCGCGACGTGGTCCTGATGGCGCTCCGGGCGGAGGACGCGGCCGCACGCCCGGCAGCAACTGCCGCATCCCCGGACAAGGCCCCGCGCTCGGCGCGCTCGGCTCGGCGCGCATAAAGCATTGCAGGGCAAGCAGTTACGCGCAATTGACCCGCGGCACGCCGGTTGCTTCTGCGTAAAGGCGTCCCCCCCTCTTCCCGAGTCCATGATTCCCCCGACGATTCCTCCCAATGGCATGAGCGCCGCGAAGGCCGCGCTCCGGTACTGGGAGCGTCGCCAGGAGGTCGTGGCGAACAACCTCGCGAACGTCTCGACCGACGGCTTCAAGGCCGAGCGCGCGTTCGCGCGCCTCGAGGACGGCGCGACGCCGGTCGCCCAGACCGCCACCGACCTCGGCACAGGGACACTGCGCGCCACCGGCAACCCACTCGACGTCGCGCTCGGCGGCGAGGGGTTCGTGGTGGTCCGGACGACGACCGGCGAGCGCTGGTCGCGCGCCGGATCCCTGCAACTGAACGCGGCCCGCGAACTGGTGGACCAGAACGGGAACCCGGTCCTCGGCAGCGACGGGCCGATCGTCGTGCCGGACGGCATCGCCGGCGTCGAGATCGACCGGCGTGGCGTCGTACGCTCGGCGCCCCAGGCGGACCGCCTCGGGCGCTTCGACGGTGAGCGTGCGGTCTTCGGCACCCTGCGGCTCGAGACCGCGCCCCGCGGGACATCGATCGCCCACGAGGGCGATCAGTACTTCCTGCCCACCACGGACAAGCGGCCGCTCGACGCCGCCACCCGCGACGTGCGCCAGGGCTTCGTCGAGGACAGCAACGTCAGCCCGACGCAGGCCCTCGTGGAAATGATCACCATCCAGCGCCACTTCGCCTTCGCCCAGAAGGCCCTCAGCACCCTCGATGACGCGCGCGGCAAGGCCGTCAACGACCTCGGCAAGCCCGTCTAACCGGACCGCCCCATGGATCCCGCCCTCCGCACCTCCGCCTCCGGCATGGCCGCGCAGCAGCTGCGCTCCGAGGTCATCGCCAACAACCTCGCCAACGTCAACACGACCGGCTTCAAGCGGAGCCGGCCGCAGTTCGAGGACCTCCTCTACCAGACGATCCAGAGCGGCGGCGTCATCGAGACGCGCGACGCGCGCGCGACGCCGGCGATCCAGGTCGGCCGCGGCGTGCACGTCGCCGCCGTGCAGCGGCAGCACGCGCAGGGGACGCTGGAGGCGACCGGCCGACCGCTCGACCTTGCGATCGAGGGGGACGGCTTCTTCCAGGTGCAGCTGCCCTCGGGCGAGCTCGCCTACACCCGCGACGGCGGCTTCCAGATCTCCGACCAGGGCGTGCTCGTCACCAACGGCGGCTACGGCCTCGTGCCGTCGGTGCGCGTGCCCAACGACGTCACTGACCTCGCCATCTCGAAGAGCGGGGTGGTCACGGCCAACCGGGGCGAGGGCAGCACCATCGAGCTCGGGCGCATCGAGCTCGCCCGCTTCGCGAACCCGGCGGGCCTGCTCACGCTCGGCGAGAACCTGTACCGGCAGACCCCGGCCAGCGGCCAGCCCGTGCTCGGCATGCCCCAGGATCAGGGCTTCGGCCGGCTCGTGCAGGGGAGCCTCGAGGGATCCAACGTCGAGATCGTCAACGAAATGGTGGACATGATCTCCGCGATGCGCGCCTACGAGATCAACTCGAAGGCGATCAAGAATGCCGACGAGATGTCCGGCATGATGAGCCAGCTCCTGCGGTGAGGCGCGTCGCCATGGCCGCCGCTGCCCTCGCTGCCGCCCTCGCCGCCGCGGCGGCGCCGCGGGCCCTCCCCGCGCAGGACCCGTCCCCGCCCACCGTGCCCGTCGCGGCGCGGGTGATCCCGCGAGGGCGCATTCTCTCGACCGACGACATCGTCGAGCAACCGGCGAATCCCGGCGGCCGGCCGCTCGCGCGCCGCCCCGCTGCGGGGTGGGTGGCGCGACGCCTCATCGCCGTCGGCGAGCCACTGCGCGAGCCCTCCGTCACGCCTCCGATGAACCTGATGCCGGGTGACAGCGTGGACGCGGTGCGCACCGCCGGCGGCCTCACGCTCGCCCTCCGGGCCACCGCGCTGCAGGGTGCCGCGATCGGCGACCAGGTGGCCGTGCGGGTTGACGCGAAGCGCCGCTTCGTCGGCACCCTCGCCGGGCCCCGCCTCGTGGTGCTCCCGTGACGCGCCGGCCTCGCCATGGCCGCCGCCTGCGCGGCGTCATCCAGCCCGCGCTGCTCTGCCTGCTGGCCTTCCCCCTCTCGGCCCAGACGACCGAGGAGACCGCCGAGGACTCGGTCGCGGCGCCTGCCCCGGCGCCTGTGCCGGCGCCTGTGCCGCGTGGTCGCCAGTCGTGGATCGGCGACCGCCGCGCGTTCACCGTCGGCGACGTGCTGACCGTGATGGTGGACGAGTTCACGCTCGCCTCGGCCAACCTGGGCAACGTCAACACCAACAACCGCCGGAACACGAAGGACGCCGGCATCACCATCCGCACCCCCTCGCCGGCCGCGTCGGGCTCGGTGGGCTTCAACGCCACCGACAACAACGAGCAGAACCAGCGCGGCGAGGCGGTGAGGCAGAACCGCTTCCAGAGCGAGATGACGGTGCGCGTCGTCGAGGTCCTCGGCGGCGGCGTGCTGCGCGTCGAGGGCCGCAAGATCCTCAACGTTGACAGGAACACACAGGAAGTCGTCATGTCCGGCTTCGTCCGGCCGCAGGACATCGGCCCGTTCAACCAGGTGGATTCCTGGCGGGTCGGTGAGCTCCGGCTCGACTACAAGGCCACCGGGCAGCTCGGCAAACCGAAGCAGGGTGTGCTCGGTCGTGTCGCCGGGTGGATCTGGCCGTGATCTACCGCGTACACTGCCCCCGGCAACGCCGCGCGCGCCAGCGCATCGTGCTCTGGCTCACGCTCGGTGCCTTCCTCCTTGGCCTGCTGCTGCCCCGCGACGCGCGCGCGCAGGATCCGCGCATCCGCGACCTCACGCTGCAGCAGGGGGCGGCACCGGTGCGGCTGGTCGGTTACGGCCTCGTCGTGGGCCTCGACGGCACCGGCGACCGCGCCATGGCCGGCCGCGGGATGGGCCAGACGGTGCTCTCGATCGCCAACCTGCTGCGCCGCTTCCAGGTCGAGGTGCCGGCCGAGGTGCTGCAGCCGCGGAACGTCGCGGCCGTGATGGTCACCGCCGAGGTCTCGCCCTTCCTGCGCGCGGGCGGCCGGTTCGACGTCTCCGTCGCCTCGCTCGGCGACGCGCGCTCGCTCAAGGGCGGCGTCCTCTTCGTGACGCCGCTCCTCGCCGACGTCGGCGGGCCGGCCGTGGCGAGCGCGCAGGGCCCGATGCTGCTCAGCGACGGCTCGTCGCCGCGCGACCTGACCGGCCCGGTCGAGACGTCCGGCCGCATTCCGCAGGGCGGCATGATCGAGCTCGACCTCCCGCGCCCGACGCTCGCCGACGACAGCAAGCTGCTCCTGCGCGAACCCGACCTCGCGACCGCCTCGCGCATCGCCTCGGTCATCGACTCGGTCATCGGCAAGGGCACGGCGACCGTCGAGGACGACGGCGCGGTCGCGCTCGCCATCACCGCGTCCGGGACCGAGCGCGCCGCGACCCTCGCCCGCATCCGTTCGCTGCGCGTGCGGCCCGAGCGCGCGGCCCGGGTGGTCATCGACGGCCGCGACGGCACCATTGTCGCCGGCGGCGATCTGGTGCTCTCCGAGGCGCTCGTGTCGCACGGCCCCGTGACGCTCACGATCGGCCAGCCCGCCGACAGTACCGCCACCCGCGGCGACGTCCGCCTGCCCAACGGCGTGTCCGTCCAGCGCGTGGCCTCGGCGCTGCACGCGGTCCAGGTGACGCCGGGCGAAATCGCCGCGATCTTCGCCTCCCTCAAGGAAGTGGGGGCGCTGGCGGCCGAGGTGATCGTCCGATGACCCTGCGTCCCGCCGCCGGCGCGCCGCCCCTCGCGGCCCTCGCGCCCGACCGCGACGCGCGTCTGCGCGAGACCGCGGTCCAGCTCGAGGGGATGTTCGTCACCCAACTCTATCAGGCCATGCGGACCACAGTGCCGGACGACGGCCTCATCGCCGGCGGATCGGGCGCGGCGATGTTCACCGGCCTGCTCGACGAGCATCTCGCGGCCCGGACCCCGGAGCGCTGGGGCGGACACGGCCTCGCCGACGCGCTCGTGCGGCAGCTTCGCGGACTCGCCCCCGCGCCGGAGGCGCAGCCGTGACGGAGCCGATGCCCGCGCCCGCCGCCGACAGCCACGCGCTGCCGCTTCGCCCCGAGGGGGCGCGCCGGCCGGTCGCCACGCCGTCCATGCTGAACGCCCTCGCCGACGCGATCACGACGGAGACCCGGCTCCTCGACGAGCTCGCGCAGATCATGCAGCGCCAGCGCGCGGCCGTGGCGCAGGACGACATCGACCAGGTCGACGACTCCGTGTACGCGACCCACCGCGTGCTGCTCACGCTCGGCGAGGCGCGCCGCCGCCGCCGGTCCCTCAACCGGCTGATCTCGGACAACGACGAGCTCGCCATCCGCGAGCTCGAGGCGCTGCTCGGGGGTGCGCTGCCCGCGGCACTGCAGCAGGCGCGGGTCGCGCTCCGGACGTCGGCCGAGACCCTGACGCGCGAGGTGGACACGAACCGCCGCGTGCTGCGGCAGGCGATGACGGCCGGAGATGCCTACGTGCGTACCCTGCTCGGCGTCGAGGCCCCGGTGGCGTCCGCCTACGGCCGCGCCCCCGCGCCCGAGCCCCGCGCCGGCGGGCTCCTCGTCGACCGTCGGGGCTGACTCGTGAGCGGCACCTTCGGCGGCATCCTCTCGGTCGCGCGCTCGGCGCTCCGCGCGCAGCAGTACGCGATCGAGGTCGCGTCGCAGAACATCGCCAACGCGCAGACCGAGGGGTACACGCGGACGCGTGCGGTGCTCAGCCCGCTGCCGGTCCGCCACCTGCCCTATGGCGTCATCGGCACCGGTGTGGCCCTCACCGACGTCGCGCGCGTGCGCGACGTGCTGCTCGACGCGGCCTACCGGCGCGAGGCGGCCTCCGCCTCGTTGCACGAGGCGCGGGCCGGCGTGCTCACCCGCGTCGAGACGCTCTTCGCCGAGCCGAGCGACGCGAGCCTCGGCGCGGCCCTCGACCGCTTCACCGACGCGTGGAGCGACCTCGCCAACGCGCCCGCGAGCGTGCCGGCCCGGCAGGTCGTGGCGCAGCGCGGCCAGCAGGTCGCCCAGTGGCTCAACGGCGCCGACGCGCGGCTCACGCAGTTCCAGGCCGGGACGTACGCGCGGCTCGAGGAGCAGGTGGGCCGGATGAACCAGCTGTTCCGCCAGATCGCCGACCTCAACGGTCAGATCGTCCCGATGGAGTCCAACGGCGCGACCGCGGCCCCGCTGCGCGACCAGCGCGACCGCATGCTCGACGAGCTCGCGACGATGGCCGGTGCCGAGGCCCTCGAGAACAGCGATGGCAGCGTGAACGTGATCGTCGCCGGTCAGACGATGGTGGACCAGACACGGGCCAGCACCTTCAACGCGCCCAGCCTCGTCAATGGCACCGCGCGTCTCACGCTCGGGTTGTCGAGCGAGCCCGTGTCCGTGCGCACCGGCTCGGTGGCGGGCCTGCTCGAGACCTACAACACCGACGTGCCGGGCCTGCGCGCCGAACTCGACCGCATCGCCACCGCCCTCGTGCACGGCGTCAATCGCTGGCATCGCACCGGGCACACCCCGGCCGGCGACGCGCAGAACGCCGCCGGCGAGGCGTACGATCCCGCCACGCCGGCGGCCCTGCGGGGCTCGCGCATCGACTTCTTCGCCTCGCCGGCCGGCACGGTACCGGGCGTGACGCCCACCGTCACCGCGCGCGACATCCGCCTGTCCGATGCGGTGCTGGCGGACGTGAACGTCGTGGCCGCCGGTCGGGGGGGATGGAACGGCACTGCCGTCGTCGCCCAGCCGGGCGACAACAGCATCGCGGTGGCGATCGCCGGCCTGCGCACCGCGACGACCTTCCCCGACGATACCCACGCCGGCACCACGGACCCCCCGGCGCAGGTGGGGCTGCCGGGGCTCGGCGGCCGCTCCGTCGCCGACGCCTGGCGCTCCACGGTCACCACGCTCGGCCTCGGCGTGTCGGACGCGACGGCCGACCAGGAGGCCGGTGACGCCCTGCGCCAGCAGGCGGACCAGCGCCGCCAGGCGGTCTCGGCGGTGAGCATCGACGAGGAGCTGATCGGCCTCACGAAGGCGCAGCAGTCGTATCAGGCCGCTGCGCGGGTGATCGCCGTCGTGCAGGAGATGACGGCGGACCTCATGAGCCTCGTACGGTAGGGGGCACCGCGTGCTCATCCTGAGCCGTCGCGAGGGCGACGCGATCCTGCTCGACGGTGGCATCAAGATCGTCGTCCTCGCCTGCGACCGGCGCGGCGTGCGGATCGGCATCGAGGCACCGCCCGAGGTGACCATCGTGCGCGGCGAGATCGTCGCGCAGGTCGAGGACGCCACGCGCAAGGCGACCGCCTCGGCCGCCTCGGCCGCGGCGCTCCTCGGCGCCCCCGGCGCGGCGCGCCCCGCCCCGCTCGCGGCGGCGGCCCCGGCTACGCCCGCGCCCGAGCCCGCGCCCGGAGCGCCGTGAGCGTCGGCAGGCGCAGGCGATAGCCCGCTTCCGCCGTCCAGACGAGGGCGCCGTCGTCGCCCATCAGGTGCGCCGCGACGGCGGCCAGCGCGTCACCGCTGCCGGGGGCGTCGAGGGGCGAGCCGGCCGACGTGCCGATGCCGAACGTCACCGCCGCGTCGTCATGGGTCACGTCGAGCGACAGCCCGCCCCCGGCGTCACCCACCGCGACGAGCAGCAGGAGCAGCGCATGCTGCAGCGCCAGCGGCCGGCACCGCAGGGGCGGTACCCCTCCCAGCGGGACGGCGCGGACGGCGGCGTCCCGGAACTCGGCGATGCACCCGACGAGCGCCAACACGTCCGGCACGACGTCGTCCGCCATGACCGGCTCGGCCGGCGCGTGCGGGGCGCGCGGCAGGAGGCGCATGAGGCGGAGCAGGGTTCCCAGCCGACCCACCTCGTCGTCCAAGCGCGTGAGCAGGCCGTGATCGACGCCGTCGCGCAACTCGACGACGGCGGCCAAGGCGGCCGTCCGGTTGCTCAGGTCGTGGTTGAGGCCACGCTGGACGCGCTCGGCCGTGGCCAGCCACGTCGCCGCCGGCAGGTCAGGCCGCTCGTCCACCAGCCCTCCATCGGCCCCGCGGGCTGAACCCCGGGCGGGGAGCGGCCGATACTGGGGACATCCCGGGCCGCCCCGCACGGCGACCCGCACGTCCGTCCACGTCCGCCTTCTCCCCCGTGTTCCTGATCATCGGCATCGTCGTCGTATTCGGCAGCGTCATCGGCGGCTACGTGATGCACCACGGGAAGATCGCGGTGCTGATGCAGCCGAACGAGTTCCTCATCATCGGGGGTGCCTCGCTCGGCGCGATGATCGTCGCCAATCCCCCGGCGGTGCTCAAGGGGGTGGTCAGCGGCGTCATGGGGCTCCTCAAGCCTAACCCCTTCGGCAACCGGGCCTACGGGGAGCTGCTGCAGGTGCTGTACGACGTCTTCCAGAAGGCCCGCAAGGACGGGCTGGTGGGGCTCGAGTCGCACATCGAGGAGCCGAGCAAGTCGGACATCTTCGGCAAGTACCCGTCGTTCCTGGCGAACCACCACGCCGTGCACCTGCTCTGCGACACGCTGAAGGTGCTGCTCACCGGGGCGGTCGAGGACCACCACCTGTCCGACATCCTCGATGCCGACCTCGAGCAGCACCACCACGAGGCGATGCAGGTGCCGCAGGCGATCACCACGGCCGGCGACGCGATGCCGGGCTTCGGCATCGTGGCCGCGGTCCTCGGGGTGGTCATCACGATGGGCTCGATCGGGGGCGCGGCGAGCGAGCTGGGCGAGAAGATCGCGGCGGCGCTCGTGGGCACCTTTCTCGGGATCCTGCTGGCGTACGGCATCTTCGGGCCCGTGGCCAAGGCGATCGAGGGGCGGATCGCCACCGAGCACGCGTATCTCCTGTGCATCAAGACGGCGCTGCTCTCGTTCGCGCGCGGCGACTCGCCGATGACGGCCGTGGAGTTCGCGCGGCGCAACATCGAGCCCCACGAGCGGCCGAGCTTCAGCGACCTCGAGCAACTGACCCGCAAGAGGGCGGCCTGACGTGCCGGGCAAGGACAAGCACAAGCGCCCGATCGTCATCAAGAAGGTCAAGAAGGGCGGCCACGGCGGTCACCACGGCGGGTCGTGGAAGGTCGCCTACGCCGACTTCGTCACCGCGATGATGGCGTTCTTCATGGTGCTCTGGATCCTCGGCATGGAGCAGAGTCTCAAGGACGCGATCGAGGGCTACTTCTCCAATCCGGTCGGCTTCAAGCGGGGCTACTCCACCGGGCAGAACATCCTGTCGTCGGGCAACTCGCCGGCGCAGGTGCGGAAGCCGCCGATCCGGATGATCGTGCGCGCCGCCGAGGAGCAGCGGTTCGGCCAGGTGGAGGAGCGCCTCAACGCGGCCGTCTCGGCGGCGCGGGCCCGGCTCGAGAACACGATCATCGAGGTCACCCGGACAGAGCAGGGGTTGCGGATCGAACTGATGGAGAGCGGCGAGGAGGAGACGTTCTTCGCGCGCGGCTCGAGCACGATGCGGCCGCCCCTCGTGCTGGCCTTGCAGCTCGTCGCCATGGAGTTGACGGAGCTCTCGAACCCCGTCGTCGTCGAGGGTCATACCGACGGCACGGCCTTCGGCGACGGGACGCGGACGAACTGGGAGCTCTCGGCCGACCGCGCCAACGCGGCTCGGCGGGTGCTCGAGGCGGCCGGGATCTCGCCGCTCCGCATCTCGGAGGTGCGCGGGTACGCCGACAAGCGGCTGCGGGTGCCGGAGAATCCCCTGGCGCCGCAGAACCGCCGCATCTCGCTCCTGCTGCCCTTCACGCACGTCCCCGAGCCGTCGCCGGCCGCCACCGACAGCACCGCCTCCGTGAGCTGAGCCTCGGCGCGCACGCGCCCCGTGCGCGGGTGCGGTGCAGGAAGCGGTGATGCGGGCCACGCTCCGCGCTTCGGGGGCCCGATCCGCGAGCGCGCGCACCGGCCATGACGACGAGCGGCACCACCGTCCACTACGATTCCGCTCCGCGAGCGCCGGGCCAGGGCATCCGAGCGGCGCACGCGCTCACCTGCCGTGCCTCGCGCGCGTACCCGCAAGCCGGTCGCTTGCCGTCTGCACCGAGCACCCCGCGCCTCGCCCGGCCGCCGCACCCGGTGCGGCACCAGGCCTCAGGTCGTGCGGATGACCTGCTCGAGCGCCCAGTGCTCCGCCTCGGTGTACGTGCCGAGCAGGTTGTCGCGCGTCAGCCCCAGCGCCTCGGCCTTGAGGTCCACGTCGCTCCAGTCGCCCCGCTCGAAGCTCTCCGCGAGCTTGAGCATCACCGCATACGGCCCGACGCCCTTCGTGAGCGCGCTCGCCACCGCGGGGGCGAGCCCCAGCGGCGCGATCGCCTCCTCCATCGGCACGTCCAGCAGCGCGTCGAGCAGCGAGAACAGCCCGACGATGAAGAACACGCCGTCGTCGTCGCGCCCCAGCACCTGCGCTGCCCGCTCCGCGAAGCGGCCGCGACGCATCGCGACCAGCGCCATCTCGCGCGACGTGCCGTCCCCGGTCACCAGCGACGACACCAGCAGCAGCGACACCCATCGGGCGAGCGACTTCCGACCCAGCATCCGCAGAGCGTGCTCGAGCGACGTCACCCCGCTCCCGCCCATCGCCGCCGTGTTCACCAGCTGCAGCAGCTTGTACGGCATCGCCGCGTCGCTGCCCAGCGTAGCCGCGATCTGCGTGTCGTGGATCCGTTCGTCCCGCAACTGCTGCACGAGCCGCATCGCGGCGAGCTGCCCCGCCGGCAGCACCTTCTTGGCGACCAGCTGCGGCCGGGAGTAGTAGTAGCCCTGGAACAGCGTGAAGCCCGCCGCCATGCACTGGTCGCGCTCCTCGCGCGTCTCCACGCGCTCGGCGAGCAGCGTCTTCCCCGTGCCGCGGAAGAGCGACCCCAGTTCGGCGATGCGGTCGGCCCCGAGGCCGAGCACGTCAACCTTGAGGTAGGCCGCGAACGGCACCAGCCGCGCCGTCCCGGCCGAGAGCACCATGTCGTCGAGCGCCACCTTCCAGCCGCGCTCGTGCATCCGCTGGACCTCGTCAACGAGCTGGTCGTCCACCACGACGGTCTCGAGCACCTCGATGACGACCCCGTCCTTGGGCAGCAGCTCGTAGACCCGCTCCTTGATGAGGTCGGCCGTGAAGTTGACCCACGCGGGGTAACCGCCGGTCAACTGCGACAGCCCGAGGCCCACGACCGAGCGCAGCACGGTCTCGGTGGACATGGACCGGTCGCTCACGCCCGACGTCGGCGCCCCCGAGGCGGTCACGTCGTTGCGATACAGCAGCTCGTAGCCGGCCAGCTGGTTCTCGACGCCGAAGATCGGCTGTCGCGCCACGAAGACCGGGACGCTTGCCTGACCGGAAGTCGGTTCCGACTGCACTAGAGCGCCCACGGGCCGCTTTCCGAATCGTCGCTTTCGCGCCACCCGCGCACCGACTCGCCTGCCGGCGGCACCGCCCGCACCCGCGACAGCCACTGGTCGGCACGGCGCCGATAATGGAGCTCGAGTTGGGGATACATGTCCGACGAGACCTCCACGAACCGGGCGGCATCCAACGGCTCGCCGCCGTGGGCGTCGCGGAGCTCGTCCGTCAGGTCGGGCCACCGGGTATGGGCGAGCTGGGCGGTGTCGATCAGCTGGATCAACCGCCACAGCGCGAGCGGCCGTGCCGAGGTCCGGGGTGCGAATCGCCACCGGGTCCTGTACTCGTCCACCACGCGATACCGGTACCGCCCCGCGCGACGACGGGCCCGCACGCTCACCACGTCGCGGGTCACGTTGTCCAGCGTCACCCGGGCGATCTCCACCTCGCCCGGCAGGTAGTCCGGCAGGAACTCGCCCCCTAGCCATTGCGGGTGCACGCGGCCGAGGATCCCCAGGGAGCGCTCGGAGGCCGTCTCGGCCCATGTCGCCGGATCGAGCCCGGGACCGGCCTTGCCGCTGAGGATGTCGCGCAGCAGCCGACGCCGCAGGTCTCCCTTCACGTTCAGCAGGAGCGCTGCCGTTGGCGAGGGCACGTCGCGGTAGTCGACGGGGGCGAACTCGAAGTCAATGCGGGTGGACACATCGGTTAGTGTCGGCACGAGCCGTCATCGAATGAGTCCCCCGCGTCACATCCTCGGCGGTATCGTTCCACGCGTCATGCGCCGTCCCGCCGACCCCGTCCTTCGCCCCTTCCACCCGGGGATCCGCGCCTGGTTTCGCGACTGCGTCGGCCGGCCGTCCGATCCGCAGCGGCAGGGGTGGCCCGTCGTGGCTCGGGGCGACGACGCCCTGATCGTCGCCCCCACCGGTTCCGGCAAGACGCTCGCCGCCTTCCTCGCCGGCATCGATCGCCTCGTCCGTCAGGGCCTCGAGGCCCCGCTGCCGAACGCCGTGCACCTCCTGTACGTGAGTCCCCTCAAGGCGCTCGCGAACGACGTGCGCGTGAACCTGCAGGCACCGCTCGACGCACTGCGCCGCCGATTCGCCGCGGCCGGTGACCCGTTTCCCGACATACGCATCGCCGTCCGTTCCGGCGACACGCCGGCCCGCGACCGCCGGCGGATGCTGCGCACGGCGCCCCACATCCTGGTCACCACCCCCGAGTCGCTGCACATCCTGCTGACGACGGCGCAGCAGGCGGGCCTCTTCTCCGCGCTCCAGGCCGTGATCGTGGACGAAGTCCATGCGATGGCCGGCACCAAGCGTGGCGCGCACCTTGCCCTTACGCTCGAGCGGCTGGTCGCCCGGGTCGGGCGTCCGGTGCAGCGCATCGGGCTGTCGGCCACCGTCGCCCCGGCGGCGGAGGCCGCGCATTGGCTGGTCGGGGCCGATGCGAGCGGCGCCCCGCGGCCGGTGACGCTCGTCGCGTGCGGCACGCGCCGGCCGGCCGAGCTGGTGGTGCGCTCCCCCGTGCCGGACCTGAGCCACGTCGAGGGATCGGTCTGGCCGGACGTGATCCGCCTCGTCCTCGGCGTGGTCCGGGCGGGGCGCACGACGCTCGTCTTCGTGAACAACCGCGGGCTCGCCGAGCGCCTCGCCGCGCAGCTTAATGCGACGGCGCACGAGACGCTGGTTCATCCCTATCACGGGTCGCTCGACCGAGAACGGCGCCTCCTCCTCGAGCAGGCCCTCAAGCGCGGAGAGGTGAAGGGGCTCGTCACGACGAGCGCGCTGGAACTCGGCATCGACATCGGGAGCGTGGACCAGGTCGTGCAGGTCCAGAGCCCCGCGCGCGTCTCGGCCGCCCTGCAGCGCCTCGGGCGCGCCGGCCACCGGCTGGACGAGGTGAGCCGCGCCGTCTTCGTGCCGACGCATCTGAGCGACGCCCTCGAGATGCTCGCGGTCGTCGAGGCCGCCCGCGCCGGCGACGTCGAGGCGCTCGATGTGCCCGCCAACGCGCTGGACGTCCTCGCACAGGTGCTGGTGGCCATGGTCGCGCTCGAGGCCCGCCCGGCCGACGAACTGTTCGCCGCCGTGCGCGGCGCGTGGAACTACCGGCACCTGCCGCGCGCCGCCTTCGACGAAGTCCTGGCGATGCTCGCCGGCAAGTACCCGGCGGAGGTTGCCGCCGAGCTCTCGCCGCGCCTCGCGCGGGATCGCGCGGGCGGCCTCGTCACCCCGCTGCCCGGCGCGCGGCTCGCCGCCGTCCTCAACGGCGGTACCATCCCCGATCGCGGCACCTACAAGGCGGTGCTCGCCGATGGCGGCGTCCTCGGGGAGCTCGACGAGGAGTTCGTGTTCGAGTCGCGCGTCGGGGACGCCTTCCGGCTGGGGGCCTCGACGTTCCGCATCGCCGCGATCGAGCACGCGAGGGTGATCGTGAACCCCGCACCGGGCGCGGCCGCGCGGGTCCCCTTCTGGCACGGCGACTACGGGGGGCGTCCCGCGACGCTGGCCGCACGCATCGGCGCGCTCACGCGCGCGCTCACACGCACGCTCACGCGCACGCTGGCCGCCGCGTCCGACGACGCGGCGCGCGACGCGCTCGCCGGGCGGCTGGGGGCCGACCGGCCCCTCGTGGATGCACTGCACGGATGGATCGTCCGCCAGCGCGCCCTCGCCGGTGTCGTGCCGGACGACCGCACCCTGCTGCTCGAGCAGCACCGCGACGAGACGGGGGCGCTGCGCCTCGTGCTGCACGCGCCGTTCGGAGTGCGCGTCACCGCGCCGTGGGCGCTCGCCCTCGCGCAGCGGCTGCGCGAGCGCCTCGGTGCCGATGTAGTGCCCGTGGCCATCAACGAGGGCCTGATGCTGCGGCTGCCGGACCTGCGCGGCGATGCGCCGGCGGCGTCGGTGGCGACGCTCGCCGCCGACGAGGCGGAACGACGCGTCACCGACGAAGTCGGCGCGACCGCGCTCTTCGGCGCCCGCTTCCGCATGAATGCCGCACGGGCGCTCGTCCTCCCGCGCTCGACCCCTGGCCGCCGGCTGCCCCTGTGGATGCAGCGGCTCAAGGCGCAGGACCTGCTCGAGTCGGTGCGGCGGGAGCCGTCGTTCCCGCTCCTCGTCGAAACGTACCGCGACGTGCTGCAGGACGCCTTCGACCTGCCGGCGCTGCGGGGCATCCTCGGCGACGTCGCCAGCGGGGCCCGCCGCATCGAGGTGCGGATCCTCGAGCAGCCGTCGCCGTTCGCGTCGGCCTACGCCTTCCAGTTCGTGCAGGACCGCATGTACGCCGACGACGCGCCACGGCGCGTCGTCGGCGGGGGCGATGCGCTGGGACTCGATCACGCGCTGCTGGGCGAATTGCTGGGGCGTCCCGCGTCGGACGAGGGCCTCGGACCCGCACTGGACGCGGTCCTCGCCGCGCGCCGGGGCACGGCCACGCGACGGCGCGCGCGCACCGCCGACGAACTCGCGGTGCTCGTGGCGCGCGTGGGCGACTGCACCCCTGCGGAGCTGGAGGCGCGGCTCGCGGCACCCGTCGAGCGGCGGGGCGATCCCGTCGCCGAGCTGCTCGCGGACGGGCGCGCGTCGTGGGTGGAACTGCCCGGCGCCGTCGTCGAGCCGCGGCGCTTCGTCCTCGCCGCCGATCGCGGACGGTACGCCGACGCCTTCGGCCCGCGCGTGGGTGCGGTGCGCCCGCGCGGGATCGCCCGCGCCGAGGTCGTCGTACGATGGCTCGCCCTCGCCGGACCGGTCACCGTCGGGGACGTCGTGGCACGCTACGGCATGGACTCGGCCGTCGCGGAGGCGCTGCTGCGCCAGCGAGAGCAGGCCGACGCGCTGGTCCGGCTCGTGATCCCGCCCGACCGGGACACGCCGCGCTGGTGCGCGCGGCGTCCCCTCGAAGCGGCGTGGCGTCGCGCCCTCGGCCGGCTGCGGCGGGACGTGGAACCCGTGTCGCTGGTGGCGTACGCGGCGATGCTCCCGCGATGGCAGCAGGTCGGCGATGACGCGACGTCGCCCGCCCGGGCCCGCGAGGTGTTCCGCCAGCTCGACGGCTGCCCGCGGCCGGCCGGGGCCTGGCTCGCCGAGATCCTCCCGGCACGCCTCGGCGCGGGCGGCGCGGCGGCGCTCACGCAGGCCCTCGGGGCCGGGGTGCTCGCGTGGATCGGGAGTCCGCGGACTGCAGCGACACCGATCGCGCTCGAGGACGTGCGGCTCGTCGCGCGTGGCGCGGCGGCGCCGTGGATGCCCCCAGCGGAACCGGCCGCCGATGCGGAGCTCGACGACGACGCGCTGGCGCTGCTGGCCGCGCTTCGCGAGGGCGGTGCCGCGTTCGCCGACGACCTGCTCCGCGCCACGGGGCTGGGCGCCGACCGGGTGCAGGGCGCCCTCGCGCGGCTGGCCGCCCGCGGGCTGGTGACGAGCGACAGCGCCGATGGCCTCGCCGCCGCGGCCGCCTGGCGGGCCGCGGCCCGCCCCGTCGCCAGCGCCGGTGCGCGCGGCCACGGGACGCGACGCTGGCAGCGTCCGGATCGCCTCGGACCGGGGTGGAGCGGGCGCTGGTCGCTGGCGCAGGTGCCGGGCGTGCGCGGGCCCGGCCCGTCGGCGCACGACGCGGCCGAGCACGTCGCCCGTACGCTGCTCGCCCGCTACGGCATAGTGTCGCGCGAATGGTGGCGCCGTGACCGCCCTGCCGTGCCGTGGCGGGACGGGGCCCGTGCGCTGATGCGACTCGCCTTCCGCGGCGACGCGGTGCGCGGCTGGTTCGTGCGCGGCCTCCACGCCACGCAGTTCGCGCACCCGGCGGCGGTGGATGCCCTGCGCGCGGCGCCGGACGGCGTGCTGCGCATCCTCGGCGCGAGCGATCCCGCCAACGTGCGCGCGCTCCCGCTCGACGCGGCGACCTGGCAGCCCTGCGAGCGGCCGCGCGGCGCCGGCGCGGCGCTCGCGGTGCGAGACGGCGCCGTGCTGGCCGCGATCGAGGCCGGCGGCACTCGGCTGCGCGTCGCCGCGGATGCGGCGGCGTCCGACGTGACGGCGGCCGTCGCGGCGCTCGCGCGGTGGACGCTCGGACGGCAGGCCCGGCATGGCCGCAGCCGCGACCTCGTGCTCGCGCGCGTGGACGACGTCGCGCCGCGCGAGCACCCGGCCTGCGCGGCACTCGTCGCCGCCGGTTGGCGGCCCGCGGGCCGGACGATGCGCTGGCCCGCGCCGGTGGGCTCGGCGTGACCGGACGCCGGCCGACGCGCCGCCCGTGGGGGATCAGCCCCCCCGCGCCTCCGCGTCCGCCAGCGTCCGCTTGAGGTCGTCGAACTGCCCCTCGCTTCGTGCCACCACCAGCGTCGCCACCGCGTTGCCGATGAGGTTGGTGATCGCGCGTGCCTCGCTCATGAAGCGGTCCACCCCGAGGAGCAGCGCCAGCCCCTCCAGCGGCACGGTGCGCGTCGCCGCCAGCGTCGAGGCGAGCACGACGAAGCCCGAGCCGGTCACCCCCGCCGCCCCCTTCGAGGTGATCATCAGCACGCCGAGGATCCCGAGCTGCTGCCCGATCGACAGGGGAACGTCGAACACCTGCGCGATGAACACCACCGCCATCGAGAGGTAGATGCTCGTGCCGTCGAGGTTGAAGGAGTATCCCGCCGGGATGACGAGCCCGACGACCGGTTTCGCCGCGCCGTAGCGCTCGAGCTTCACCAGCATGCGTGGCAGCGCCGCCTCGCTCGAGCTCGTCCCCAGCACCAGCAGCAGTTCGTCGCGGAGGTAGCGCAGCAGCGGCAGCAGCCGGAAGCCGAACCAGCGGCAGACGAGCCCCAGCACCCCGAAGATGAAGACCGCCATCGTCAGGTACACGTCGAGCATCAGCCGCCCGAGCGGCAACAACGCCGAGAGGCCGAAGGAGCCGACCGTGTAGGCCATCGCGCCGAACGCGCCGATGGGCGCCACGCGCATGACGAGCGCCACGACGCGGAAGAACCCCTCCTGCAGCTGCTCGAGGCCGCCGACCACGCCGGCCACCCGCTCGCCGAGTCCCGCGAGCGCCACGCCGAAGAGCACGGCGAAGAACACGATCTGCAGGATCTCGCCCTCGGCGAACGCGCCGACGACGCTGGTGGGCACAACGTGGCTCAGGAACTCGCCGATGCCCTTCGCCTCCCGGCCGGCCTTCGCGTACGCCGAGATGTCCCCCTTGGCCAGCGCGCCGGCGTCGAGCCCGGCGCCCGGCTGCGTGACGTTCACCACGACGAGCCCGATCGCGAGCGCGATCGTCGTGACGACCTCGAAGTACACCAGCGCCTTGAGCCCGACGCGGCCCACCGTGCCCAGGTCGCGCAGCGACGCGATGCCGAGCACGATCGTGAGGAAGACCACCGGCCCGATCACCATGCGCACGAGGCGCACGAACGTGTCGCCGACGAGCCGCATCTGCTTCGCCGTCTCCGGCGCCGTCGCGCCGAGCAGCACGCCGACCGCGATCGCCACCAGCACCTGCACCGTCAGGTTGCCGGCCCAGCGACGCCAGCCCGTCGGGGGCGGCGCGGACCCGGCGGCCGACGCGGCCGCCGGATCAGGCGGCCGCATCGACCAGTGGTTCCGGGGTCGGCGACGGTGGCCCGCCGCGCGGTGCCGCGCGCCGGGCGCTCATCTCCGCCGGCAACTGCAGGACCGCGACGATCCCGAGCAGGGTGATCGCCGCGCTGATCGCGTAGAGGCGCGACAGCCCCGACGTCACCGCCAGCTGGCCGGCGGCGTCGAGCGCCACGGATGCGGCCGCCCCCTCGGCTGGCGGCGCGAGGGCCGCCCCGACGCGTGCCGAGAAGACCGAGCCCAGCAGACCGAGGCCGGTCACCTGCCCGAGGCCGCGGGCGAACGTCACCGCCGCCGTCGCCGTGCCGATCTTCCGGAACGGCACGGCGTTCTGCACGCCGATCGTCAGCAGGGGCAGCGTCGGCCCCATCGCGAGCCCGATCACGAAGAGGAGCGCGGAGATCACGCGCACCGGCGTCGTCGGGGAGAGCACCAGCGCCATCGCCGCGAACGCGAGGCCGAGGGCCATCAGGGCACCGAGAACGAGCCCGCGCATGTGCGTGACCCGCGCCGCGAGCTGCCCGCCCGCCGCGCTGCCGAGCACGATCCCGAAGGTGAGCGGGAGCATCGCGAGCCCCGCCTCGGTCGCGGACGCGCCGCGCACGTTGACGAGGAACAGCGGCACGAATGTCGGTCCCGCCAGGAAGCTCGTCCCGAGGATGAACGACGCGGCGTTCACCACACCGAACGTCCGCTCCCGGTACATGGCGAAGTCGACGATCGGGTCGTCGCTGCGGCGCTCGACCCGCCAGAACAGGACCGCCCCGGCGACCGCGGTCGCCAGCAGCGTCAGGATCGCCGGGGATGTCCACGACAGGCCGGGCTGGCCGGGGACCACGCGTACCCGTCCGAACGACAGCGCCACCAGCAGCGGGATCACCGCCACCATGAGCAACCCCACGCCCGGCCAGTCCACGCGCCCGCGAGGACCGTCGCGCAACAGGACGGGCATCTTCGTCGCGATCATCGTCACTGCCGCGAGCCCGACCGGCACGTTGATGAAGAACACCCAGTGCCACGAGAGCGCGTCGGTGATCGCCCCGCCCACCACCGGTCCGAGCACGCTCGACACCCCGAAGGTGGCCGAGATCAGCCCGCCGTACTTCGCCCGCTCCGCCGGCGGGAAGAGGTCGCCGATCACCGAGAAGGCGCTCGTGAACAGCGAGGCGGCCCCGAGGCCCTGTACGAAGCGGAATGTCACCAGCGACCACGTCCCCCACGCGAGGCCGCACAGCACCGAGCCCGCGAGGAAGATCCCGATGCCCGTCAGGAGCACGCGCTTGCGGCCCCAGAGGTCCGACAGCTTCCCCCACACCGGCACCATGACGACGTTCGCCACGAGGTACGCGGTGGTGATCCACGCGTACAGCGCCGTCGGGATGTGGAAGTCGCGCTGGATCGCCGGGCCAGCGGTGGCCACGACGGTCTGGTCGAGTGCCGCGAGCAGCAGGCCCAGCATGGCCCCGACCAGCGTGTAGAGCTTGTCGCGGCGCGGCAGCGACCAGCCCGGATTCTCCTCCATCACGGCAAACTAACGCCGACCCGCGACCCGACGTTCCGCCGACGGGGTCCGACGATCGGGCGTCGGTCAGCCGGCGGGCGTCGCCGGCACGAAGCGTCCGTCGCTCTGCACGAAGCCCACGAGCGCCCCCTGGCCCTGGTGGCCCGACAGCCGCCGGCGGAGCACCGTCTCCTCGTACTCGGCGCGGTACGTCGTGCGGCCGTCGCGCGACGTGAAGGCCTCGATCGCGAGGGTGGCGCCATGGGTCTTCGCGATCGCCCCGGCCCCGGCGATGCACCGCGGCAGGTCGGGGGCGCTGACGGTCCGCGTCGCCCACGAGGGCAGGGGCTCCGGCGACCCCGTGAGGGCGGACCGGATCCCGGCACCAGAGGCACCGACGATGGCGGCCAGCCAACCGGCGACCTTGAGCTGCCCCGGCACGCCCAGCAACCGCTGCAGCAACCCCGGGGCCGCGTCCGCCCCCAGCAGGGCCACCTCGCGCCCGCCGACCGACAGCCGGAGTCCGAGGCCCAGCCGCGAGCACAGGTCGTGCGCCCTGCCGAGTCCCCCCGGAGCCGCCATCGCCGCGCGGAGCAGTGCCTCGGCCACCCCCAGCGACGGGGCCTCGACGACGAGCGCGCTTCCAACGTTGCGCGCCGTCGCCGTCCCCGCCGCCGTCTCGATCGTGAACTCGGCCGTCACGGCCGGCCGAGCCATGCGCTCAGTCCCGTGCCGAGTGGATGCGCATCTTGCCCTTGAGCTTGTACCACGCGTGCGGCGTATCCTCGCCCGTCGTCACGGGCACCCAGACCATCATGTCGTCGAACTCGATGACCGTGTCGTGCTTGGTCATCTCCTTGAACATGTCGGCGAGGAGCTCGGGCCAGTCGCTGTGGACCTTCTTGTCGTCGATGGGCATGGGCGCGGAGGCTGTGAGGGACACCGGTGGGGGACGCTTGAGCCTAATGCCCCGCACAAGAGGAGGTCACGACCGGGTCGCGGCCGGCACCGGCGGCGGCGGCGACCCGGGCGCGGCGACCCGGGCGCGGCGTCCCGGGCGCGGCGTCCCGGGCGCGGCGTCCCACCAGTGGCCCGGCCGGCGCGCGCGACCGCGGCGCTACTGCGCGACGCCCCCCAGCCCGACGCTGTTGAGCATCCACGCGAACCGGAACGCCGTCTCCTTGAGGCGATCATACCGCCCCGACGCCCCGCCGTGGCCCGCCCCCATGTTGGTCCTGAGCAGCAGGTCGTTCCGGTCGGTCTTCATCGTCCGGAGTTTGGCCACCCACTTCGCGGGCTCCCAGTAGGCCACCTGGCTGTCGTTGAGCCCGGTGGTGACGAGCATCTGCGGATACGCCTTCGCCGCGACGTTGTCGTACGGCGAGTAGCTCAGCATGTAGCGGTATTCCTCGGCCTTCGCCGGGTTCCCCCACTGCTCCCACTCCTGCGCCGTCAGCGGGATCGACGCGTCGGCCATCGTGTTGATGACGTCCACGAACGGCACGTCGGCCACGACCGCGTGGAAGAGGTCCGGCCGGAAGTTCACCACCGCCCCCATCAGGAGCCCGCCGGCCGATCCGCCGTTGATGACGAGCTTGTCCTTGCGCGTGTACTTGAGCCGGATCAGTCCTTCGGCGACGTCGATGAAGTCGAAGAACGTGTTCTTCTTCCGGAGCATCTTGCCGTCATCGTACCACCGTCGCCCCATCTCGCTGCCGCCGCGGATGTGCGCCAGCGCGTAGATCATCCCGCGATCCACCAGCGAGAAGCGCGCGCTCGAGAACGTCGCCTCCTGCGTCGCGCCGTACGAGCCGTAGGCGTAGAGCAGCAGGGGATTCGTCCCGTCGAGCACGGTGCCCTTCCGCATGAGGACGGACACCGGCACCGAGGCGCCGTCGCGCGCCTTGACCATGAGCCGACGCACCTCGTATCGCGAGGCGTCCCAGCCCCCCAGCACCTCCTCGCGCTTCCGGAGCTCGGCCTGTCGCGTCCCCATGTCGTAGTCGTACACGCTCGGCGGCGTCACGAAGCTCGAGTAGGTGTAACGCATCGTGCGGGTGGCATACTCCGGGTTCGCGGCCGGGAACACCCCGTACGCCGCCTCGGGCATCGTCACGTGGTGCCACGCCTTCGTCGCCCGGTCCACCACGCGCAGCCGCCGGAGTCCGCCGACGCGCTCGGCCACCACAGCGAAGTCCTTGAACGTGTCCACGCCCTCGACGAAGGCGTCGGCTCGCGTCGGCAGCCAGATCGGTGCCGTCGCGAGGTCGCCTCCGGCGTCGGGCAGCTCGACGACCTTGAAGTTCGTCGCCCCGCCCTGGTTGGTCGCCACCAGCCAGCGGTCGCCCCAGTGCACCGCGCTGTGCTCCACCCCGGGCTGCCGGGGCAGCAGGACGCGGGCCGGTTCCATCGGGCGGTCCGCCGGGATCACCCGCGTCTCCGCCGACGTGTAGCTCGCGCTCGTGATCTGGACGTACGCGCCGCTCTTCGTGCGGCTCACGTCCACACTGAAGAGCACGTCGTCGTCCCGGTACACCTCCGCGTCCTGCGCCACCGGCGTCCCGAGCACGTGGCGCCAGACGGCGTTCGCGCGGTTGGCGCCGTCGGCCTTCTGGTAGAACAGCGTACGGTTGTCATTCGCCCACGCGAGGCCCTCGATGAGGTTCGCGATCGTCTCCGGCAGCCACTCCCCCGTCTGCGTGTCCTTCACCCGCAGCGTGAAGTGGCGCAAGGCCACCGTGTCCTCGAGGACCGCCACGTAGCGGCCGTCGGGTGACGTGCTCACCCCGCCGAGCGAGTGGAAGGCCTTCCCGGCCGCGAGCTCGTTCTGGTCGAGATACACCTCTTCCGGCGCCGCGAGCGATCCGCGCCGGCGGGCGAGGGCGGGGTACTGCTTCCCCTCGTACGTCTTCGCGTAGTACCAGTAGCCGTCGCGGAAGACCGGCACCGAGAGGTCCGTCTGCTTGGTGCGCGAGAGCATCTCCTGATACACCCGGTCCGCCAGTGGCTTGAGCGCGGCCGTCCTGGCCTCGGTGTACGCGTTCTCGGCCTCAAGGTACCGGATGACCGCGGGGTCCTCGCGGTTGCGCAGCCAGTGCCAGTCGTCCCGCCGGACGTCCCCGTGCAAGGTATCGACGTGCGGCCGGCGTTCCGCCATCGGGGGCATCTGGGCGTCGAGCATCGCGGCGAGGAGCGCGGTGAGGAGCGCGGTGAGCAGCAGGGTCAGTCGCATGGGGACGGGGAGAGGAGCGCGTGGCGCTTCGCGCGCGACGGGCCGTGATCCGCCGCCAGACGCGAAAGGCGCGTCGGGCCGGCCCGACGCGCCCCACATGTATAACCCCGCGCCCGTGCCTACGCCTTCGCCGCCTGCTCCCACGGCAACGACGGCTTGCCGAAGTGCCCGTAGTTCGTCGTCTCGCGGTAGATCGGCCGCTTGAGGTCGAGCGTCTCGATGATCGCGTTCGGCGTGAAGCTGAACCCGCGCACCAGTTCCTCGGCGGCCCGCGCGTCCCCCGTGCCGAACGTGTCCACACGCACCGACACGGGCTCGGCCCGGCCGATCGCGTAGCCCACCTGCACCTCGGCCTTCTTCGCCAGCTTGGCCTCCACCACGCGGCGCGCGGCGTAGCGGCAGAAGTAGGCCCCCGACCGGTCCACCTTCGTCGGGTCCTTGCCCGAGAAGGCCCCGCCGCCGTGCCGACCTGCGCCGCCGTACGAGTCCACGATGATCTTGCGGCCGGTCACCCCCGCGTCCGCCGAGGGCCCTCCCTCGACGAACGAGCCGGTCGGGTTCACCAGCACCTCGATCGTCGGGTTCCACCACGGCCCGAGCACCTTCGGCGCCAATTGCGCCGCGACGTACTCGCGGATCTGCTCCTGCTTCGCCGTGGCCGAGTGCTGCGTCGAGACGAGGACCGTCCGTACCGCCACCGGCACGTTCCCGTCGTATTCCACCGAGACCTGCGTCTTCGCGTCCGGGCGGAGGAAGTCCACGATCCGGTGCTTGCGGTCGTACGCCAGCTGGCGCGAGAGCGCGTGCGCGAGCTGGATCGGCAGCGGCATCAGTTCGGGCGTCTCGTCGGTCGCGTAGCCGAACATGATCCCCTGGTCGCCGGCGCCGCCGGGGTTCACGCCCTGCGCGATCTCCGGGCTCTGCTTCGAGAGGATCTCGGTGATGTGCACGTCCTCGGCGTTGAACGCCTCGGCGCGGTCGATGTAGCCGATCTCGCGGATCGCCTGGCGCGCGACGGCGACGTGGTCCACCGTCCCCGACGAGGTGATCTCGCCCGCCAGCACCAGGTTGCCGCTCTTGGCCAGCACCTCGCACGCGACCCGCGCGTGCGCATCCTGCACGAGGTAGGCGTCGAGAATCGAGTCGGCGATGAAGTCGCAGACCTTGTCGGGATGTCCCTCGGACACCGACTCGGACGTGAAGATGTAACGGCTCACGAAAGCCCCTCGGGGGCGCATGCCTTAGACGGTTGGGGCAGGGTCCACGCGCCGCCCGTCAAGGCGTCAAATCACGGCACGCGACGCTATAAGGTGGCTCCGGGCATTTCATCCGTCAAGCCGGATACAAGGATGGAGCAGGACCCTCGACCAGTCTGCCGCCGACCATAACTTTGAGGGGTGCCACCACTCACTGCCGTCGTCACGCCGCGCTGCACGCTGCTGCTCCTGCTCGCCGCCCCGGCGACGCTCCTCGCCCAGCCCGCCCGCCGCGCGATCGTCGTCTCCTACGACTCGTTCAACGAGGCCCGGGTGGCCGGCCTCCTCGGCGATGCCGTCCCCACGTTCCGCGCGATGACCCGCGAGGCCGCGTGCACCGACGGGGCGCGCCCGATGTTCCCCTCGCTGACCGCGGCCAGTCACGCGGCAATCTGGACCGGCGCCTGGGGCAACGTGAACGGGATCGCCGGCAACCGGCTCATGCTGCCCGCCTCCGACTCGGGCTCGGTCCTCGCCACCGGTGACGGTTTCCGGTTCGAGAACCTGAACGCCGAGCCGGCGTGGATCACGTTCGCCCGACAGGGGCGGCGCGTCGTCGGGCTGCACGTCACGCAAGCGCCGAACGTGCCGGGGTACCCGTGGCGCGCCGATCGCGAAGCCATGCGGGCCGCCGCCGCCGATGCACTCGCCCGTCCCGGGACGTGGGTCCTCAACGGCTACAACGACAAGATCGCCGAGGCGCGCGTCCTCACCGAGGCCGACCTGCCGCCACGCCCCGCCGGGTCGTGGGCCGCACTCCGCCGACTCCCCGAGACGTCTCGCCCCCTGCACGAACTGGCATGGACCATCGGGCGCGATTCCGCGTTTGCCCTCGTCGTCGCGACCGGACCGACCGCTGATCGCCTCTATGTTTCGCTCGGCACCCGCGACCTCGCGCGGGCCGTCGAAGTGCGCGCCCTCGAGGCCGCGCCGGCCGGTGCCGCCGAGCCGCTGGCCCGCCACTTCTCGGCCCCGCTCGCCGTGCACGTCGGGGCGGGCCGCGGCTTCGTCCGCTGGCGGCTCTTCGCCCTCGCGGCCGACGGCGCGCGCTTCACCCTGTTCCAGCCCGAGGTGAACGTCGTCAGCGCGAACCGGCCCGACGTCGCCGACGCCCACGATCTGGCCGTCGAGGGCTTCCACGGCAACGGCGCTGGCTTTCTCTGGATGCGCGGTCGACTCGGCCCCACCTATCGCGCGGGCGGCGACGGTACCGCCGAGCGCCGGTATCTCGAAACCGTCGAGCTCTCGGTGCAGAGCAGTCTGCGGGGGACCGAGTGGGCGTGGAAGCACGGGCGCCCCGATGCCCTCTTCACCTACTTGAGCGTCGGTGACGCCGTCGATCACGACGTTTGGGGAGACGCCTGGCCGGCTCCCGATGTCGCCCACGACACCGTCCGCGTCCGCCGCGCGCGCGAGGTGCGCGCCGCCGTCTGGGCGCTCGCCGACCGGCACCTCGCGCACCTGCACCGCCTCGTCCGCACGCAGCCCGGTACCGCGATCTTCGTGACCGGCGACCACGGGATGCGTGCCACGTGGAAGCGCCTGCGCGTCAATGTCGTGCTCGCGGACGCCGGGTTGCTCGTGCTCGACACCGTCATCAACCGGAATGGCGCGCGGACCGACACGCTCGTGCGGATCAACCCGAAGTACTCACAGGTCGTCAGTCCGACGGGCTACTGGCTCACCGCGAATACCACTGGCCGAGGCGGACTGGTCCCAGCCGACAGAGCCGAGGCCCTCCTCGAGGCCGCCGCCGACGCCCTGCGGCAGGTGCGGGACATCGACGGTGCCCCGGTGGTCACGGGCGTGCGCCGGCCGGTCAGCGAGGATTCGCTCGGGCTCGGCGGTCCTGCCGGAGGCGACCTCTACTGGGATGTCCGGGACGGCTGGGGTGTCTCCGCCGACGTCCGTGGCCCCGCCTTCGGCGCCGACCGCGACCCGAGCGGGGCGCACGGCTTCACCAGCACCGACTTCGACATGCAGACGGTGTTCTGCGCATGGGGACCCGGAATTCCCGCCGGGCGCCATGCGGATGGGCGGATCATCGACGTGATGCCCACGGTCGCGGAATGGTTGCGGGCAGCCCCGCCGGCGGACGCGCGCGGAACCTCGCAACTGCGGCGATTCCTCGGCGTCGCGGAACGCTCGCGGCGGTCGCGTCGGTAGGTCCGGCATGCGTCCTCGCCTCTGCATCCTTGCCGGCGCGGTCGGCATCCCGCTCTGGTGCGCCGCGCTGGCCGCCCAATCCCCCGCTCCACCGCGCCGGGCGGCGTTGAGTATCGGGCTCGCCGGGGGGCGGTACGAGTATGACGCCTCGGGCACGGGCATGGCCAACAACGTCGGGGTGACTGTCGGTTGGCACCGAACGCCGCGCTGGCTAGACGTCGAGTCGCGGCTGACCTTCAGCCGCTTTCGGCAGCAGAGTGGCATCTTCACCTTCGACCCGATGCAGGGTTTTCTGGAGGGGGGACCACGGGCGCTGACGCTCACCCACCTCGAGCACCAGATCGCCTTGATCGCACCATGGATGGGGTTGCGGCCCTATGTCGGCCTGCTCCTTGGCACGTCGCTGGCCACCGGCGAGCGCGATTACGAATTCCCCCTCGGTTCGAGCATCGGCGCGTCCATGGGCCTCCGCCTGCAGGGCGACACCGGCCCGAACGTGGGCACCGGGCTCCGCGTGCGGGCGCTCGATCACATCGGGATGTTCGCCGCCGAAGTCACCTTCGACGTCCGCTTCCCCATCCGGTGACGACCGCGACCCCCAGCACCGCCACCAGCCCCCACGCGTAGGCGTTCCACCGTCCCACCTCCCACGGCGAGAGTGCCGGCATCGCTGCGGCGCCGCGCGTGACGCCGGCCGCGAGGATCGGCGGCAGGAAGTACGGCAGGACGAACGGCCACGTGCACACCGCAAGATCGAGCAGGTTCGCGCGCCGGTAGCCGCCGATTCCCGCAGCTTCGCCGCGCCGCCGGGCCACGTCCCCCACGGCCAGGATGGCGACGACGCTGTGCATCGTCAGGAGCGCCGCGGCGCTCACCATGGCGACGATCCCGCCCTCCGCCGCACGTGCCGACGGCGCCTCGCCTGCGCCCCCTCTGGCCGCGATCCGCTCGAGCACCCCGCTCCGGCGCAGCGGCCCCACCAGCGCCATGAGCAGCAGCGTGAAGACGCTCACGCCCACGCCACGCTGCAGTCCGTCGAGTACGAGTCCCTTGGCGCCGAAGGCCGACCGATCCACCGACACCACCTGCGCGGGCGTCAAGAGCCCGAGGCCCAGCGCGATCGCCAGCGAGGCGGCGACGCCCGCCATGAGGCCCTCGACCAGATGGCGTCCGCGCAGCAGCAGCACGATCACCAGCGTGGGGGCCGCGAGCATGGCCAGCGCCGCCGGTCGCGCGTTCGTGGGGGCCGCCGTCGCGGGGGCGCCGTTTCCTCCGCCGAAGGCCGCGAGGACGAGCAGCGCCGCGCCACCCGCTGCCAGTGCGTACGGGAGGCGCGCCCGCACCGTCCCCGCGATGTCCACGCCCTGCGTGCCACTCGACGCGATCGTCGTGTCGCTGATCGGCGAGAGCGAATCGCCGAACGTCGCGCCGGCGAGGATCGCGCCGGCCAAGGGGCCCGGCGCCGCCTCCGCCCCGGCGCCTGCGGGATACAGGAGCGGCCCGCAGAGGAGGATCGTCCCGAAGCTCGTCCCGGTGGCGGTGCTCACGAGGGCGCACACCAGCATCGCCGCCGCCACGTATCCTCCGCCGCGCACCCCGACCGCCCGCGCCGACTCGGTCAGGGCCGGTACGACGCCGCTCGCACCGAGCACGCTCGCGATCACGCCGCTCAGCAGCCACGCCACCAGCATCACCGCCACCAGCCGGTCGCTCATCCCGTCGAGCATCGCCTCGGCGTAGGCGGTGCGGTCCGTCGCGAGTGCGAGCCCCGTCCCCAGGGCGAGCACCAGCACCGGCCAGAAGCCGCGCTCGTCCGGCGCCCCGGCGAGCGCCAGTGCGGCGACGCCTGCCACGAATACGACGAAGGGCGCCAGCGCCCCCGCCATGCCACCGCGAAACGTCAGGACCTCGCCGGGTGTCGTCACGCGCGCAAGCTCGCCCCGCGCCGCCGCGCGCGCTACGCTTGTGGCCATGCCGAACGACCGCCCCGGCCCCGTCCCCGACGACGCCTTCACGCTCTACGACCTCCGCGTCGAGACCGTCGCCGGTCCGCAGCCGATGGTCTGCAACCACCCGGTCGGCAGCTGGTTCGAGCTGTCGGGCGAGAACCTGTCGTTCCCGCCGGGCCAGACGTTTCCGCTCTATCCGCTCGCGGCGATCCTCCCCCTCCTGCCGGCCAAGCAGCGCCCGACGGATCCCAACGACTGGATGACCACCGACGCCGAGATCGCCTGCCCCGATCCCCATTGCGGCGGGCGGTTCCGCATCACGCGCACCGGGATGACGACGTTCCGGCACGGCGAGGTGACGCGCGTGCCGCTGCCGGGCGGGACCTCGCGGCCGTGACGTCCCCCCCCGGCATCCCGACGTTCCCGCTTGGTGGGGCCTACGCCTGCCCGCGGCTCATCAAGGGCGGGTGGCAGCTTGCCGGCGGCCACGGGGCGATCGATCGCGAACGGGCGATCGAGGACTCCCTCGCCTACGCCGAGGCGGGCATCACGGCGTTCGACTGCGCCGACATCTACACGGGCGTCGAGGCCCTGCTCGGCGAGGTGCGGCGCCGCTGGGCGACCGCGCATCCCGACGCGTCGCCGCTCCGGGTGCACACGAAGTGCGTTCCCGACCTGGCCGCCCTGCCCACGCTCCGGGCGGCCGACGTCCACGCGCAGGTGGACCGCTCGCGCGAGCGACTGGGGCAGTCCACGCTCGACCTCGTGCAGTTCCACTGGTGGGACTTCGCGATCCCGGGGTTCGAGGCGGCGGTGCAGGCGCTCGACACCTGCCGGCGCGACGGTCGCCTGCGGTTGGTGGGCCTGACGAACACCGACGCGGCGCATCTCGGCCGCGTGCTGGCCCTGGGCGTCCCCGTGGCCTCGAACCAGGTGCAGGTCTCGCTGCTCGATCGCCGCGCGCTGCGCGAGCAGGCCGGGTTGTGCGCCGAACACGGGATCGCCCTTCTGGCCTACGGCACGTTGGCGGGCGGATTCTTCCACGAACGATGGCTCGGCGCGGCCGACCCGGCGCCCGACTTCGAGAACCGATCACTCGTGAAGTACCGGCTGATCATCGAGGAGTGCGGCGGGTGGCACGCCTTTCAGGCGCTGCTCGTGATCCTCGCCGGGATCGCTGCGCGTCACGCCACGACGATCGGCACCGTGGCAGTGGCGTGGGCGCTCGCCCAGCCGGCCGTGGGGGCGGCGATCGTCGGTTCACGAAACGCGACGCACCTCGCGGAGACGCGTCGCATCGCGATGGTGCGGCTTGGCCCGGCCGACCTCGCCGACCTCGAGCCGTGGCTCGCCGCGCACCCCGGCCCGCAGGGTCCTGTCTACGGGCTGGAGCGGGATCGCACGGGGCGGCACGGCAGCATCATGCGCTACAACCTCAACCGCGGGTGACCCCTACCGCGGCGGTCGCTGCTGCGGCCGGTTCTGACCGCCGCCGCCGCCGAAGCCACCGAACGGATTCCTGAGGTTGTTCGGCACCTTCGCCCACTGCGCCGGCGTCATCACCGCTTCCGCTTCCTTGAGCGTCGCGGCGAACATGCTCCGCACGCGGTCGATCTCAGGGCGGATCTCGCGGAAGACGAGCGACGGATCGGGGTTGTTGCCGAGCTTCTGGATCTTCTCGCGGATCTGCTTGCCGAGCGCGTCGTTGCGGGCGATGAGGGAATCGTTGACGACCTGAAGCTTCTGGATCTGCACCGAGTCGAGGCCGAGCGAGTCGCGCAGCTCGATCATGCGGCCGATCGGGCTCGCCTGGCGGGCCGCACCGGTGTTCACGCCGCCGCCCCCGAGGCCGCCGAACATGGCCGCCATGCCCCCGCCGGGCCCGCCGCCGCCGCCGCCCCCGCCCCCGCCCCCGCCGAAGCCACCGCCGAAGCGCTCCGCGATCGTGTTGGTGCCGTAGGTGAAGCGGGCGTTGAGTCCGATCTGGAAGGGTTGGAAGAAGGCGCGCGAGAACGCCGCCGCGTTGCCGAACCGTTCGTTGACCTCATAGACGTAGCGCTGGGTCGCCTGGTCGAAGCCGCGCACGTACAGCAGCGTGTTGTCGCTGCGCTGTGGCTGGCCCCAGCCCTTGAGGTTGTTGACGCCGTTGACGGCCTGGTCGAGCCCGGCCAGCGGGTTCTGGATCACGAACGAGATCGCCAGCCGGCGCGCGAGGCCCAGCATGTCGGGCTTCCAGTTCACCTGCAGGTTGAGCGTGGGGAACCAGGGGTCCTCGCACGAGTTGCGGCCGGCGATGCGTCCGAGCTGCGACTCGACGCACCGACGCGCCTTCGGGCTGGCGTTGGCCAGCACGCGACGCATCCCTGCGGCGATCACCGGGTCGGTGCCCGCCGCGTTCGGGTCGAACAGGAACGCTCGGTCGTTGCGCGCGCCGTCACCGTTGATGTCGCCGCCGACCAGCGGCGTGAAGGGGGCGCCGCTCTGCAGCCCGGTGATGGCGGTGAGCTCCCACGACGGTGTCACCGGCCAGGTGATGGTGCCGATGAAGTTGTGGCGCCGCTCGTTGCTGGAGCGCGTCAGGGGCTGGACGTTGGGGTTGCTCGCCGTCGTCGGGCCGGCGAAGCCGATCAGCGGCGGCCCCTGGTCGAAGGACGACTGGTCGAGCACCCGCTGCCAGGTGTACGACAGGTTGAGGACGATCCCGGCCCCGGTGAAGGCGTTGACCCCGGCGGTGACTTGCGACGTGCGCGACATCAAGCCCGAGCTGACGGCGTACACCGAGCCGAGGGTCGCGGATTGCCGGGAGGCCAGGAGCGGCACGACGCCGGTGAGCGGCTGGATCGTCGAGGCCGGCGCGAACACCGGCCGGCCCCCCTCGTTGCCGAGGGCGAACTGCGCCGTCGTGTTCAGGTTGGCGTCGGTGACTCCGTAGAGGTGGCGCCCCAGCGCGTACTGGGCGTCGAGGCTGGCCGTCCAGCGCTCCCAGAAGCGTCGCGTGACGCCGAGCGACGCCCGCCACGTCTGCTGCGAGCGGAAGCCGTCCTGAAACGCGACGACCTGCGGCTGGTTCTGCCGGAAGATCGGCGGGGCGGTGCCGTTGCAGCTCGTCGGGATCTGGTCGAGCCCCGAGACGACGCGGTTCCAATCGACGATCGGCACCGCGGGCCCGGCGCAGAAGAGCAGGGAGTCGGCGCCGCCGACGCCCGAGAACTGCTGCGCGCTCGAGAAGAGCAGCGACGGCGTCAGCCCGCGGAAGCCCCCCACGCCGCCGCGGAAGAACCACGTCGGCGGTCCCCCCTCGTTGGCCGTGAAGTACGAGAAGCCCACCCGCGGCAGCACCGTCACCTCGGTGGGAAACCGGTCGGTGCGCAGCCCGAAGAGCGAGTCCACCGCGCGGTTGTATCCCGGGGCGTCGGTGTAGGCGGAGCCCTCGAGGCGGGCGCCGTAGGTCAGCTGGAAGTTGCGCGATGCCCGCCACGTGTCGCCGAGGTACACCGCGGCGTTGAGCGTCGAACCCGCGCCGAGCTGCGGCCGCAGCGCCCGCTGGTAGGAGATCGGCTGGTTGAGCACGAAGTCCTGCAGCGTGTTGTACGTGTAGCTGCCGAAGCGGTTGAACGACACTTCCTGGTCGAACGCCTGCCAGTTGACGAGCGCGCCGAGCTTGACGCGGTGACTGCCGTCCCCGGGAATCCACGAGAGTTCGTTCGTCCCCTCGACGCCCCGGTTGCTCCCGTTCTGGGGCAGGCGCGGGTTGGCGCCGAAAGTGAGCGTGTTCACGCCGACCGAGCCGTCGTCGAGCGCGCTCTGCACCCGCACTCGGCCCTCGGGGAAGTTCACGTAGGGGTCCTGCGTACGCTGGCCGCTGCTGTAGAACACCTTCGCCTCGTTGACGAAGGTCGAGAAGCGCGACGTCAGCGTCGTCTGCACGCCGCCGCTGGTGTTCCCCGAGTTGCCGCCGTGCACCGGGACCGAGAAGGTCCCGATGCCGGTCGCGTCGGCGTCGAGCCGCGTGAGGTTGGGCCGGATCGTGAGCGTGTGGTCGTCGGAGAGGTTCCAGTCGAACCGGCCGATGAACGTCAGGTTGCTGTTCGTCGCCTGTCCCGGGATGGCGCCGATCGTGGCCGGGATGCCGTACGTCCCGAGCTGCCCGAGAAACCGGTTGACCGAGTCGCGGTTCATCCCGAGCCGATCGAGCGTCAGCGGGTCCTGCACCGCGTTGGTCACCGTCGCGAGGGGCCGCGCCGACTGCGTGAGGAGCAGCGACCCGAACCAGAACATCCGGTCCTCGATCAGTGGTCCGCCGACGCCGGCCGAGATCGTGCTCGACGTCACGCCGGCGCCGAACGGGCCCTGCACGTCTGGCCGCCACTGCAGCGCGGGATTCCGGTACTGCGACGACATGCTCCACTGCAGCGCATTCGTGCCGCTGCGCGTGGTCGTCGCGATCTGCCCGCCCGAGAACTGGCCGCGGGCGATGTCGTAGGTGTTGGTGATCACCCGTGTCCCACGCACCGCCTCCTGCGGCAGTTGGGCCGAGCCGAAGGTGATACCGTCGAGCGTGAGGTTGTTCCCCGTGGTGCGCTGGCCGGCGACGTTGAAGCCCGCCGCCGACGAGTCGCTGCCCCCCTGCGCCACGACGCCCGGCGTGATGGCCGCGAGCGCGTTGAGGTCGTTCTGCTCCACCGGGAGGCGGGAGGCCTGCTCGGTGCTGAACCCGCGCTGCGACTCGCCGGGCGTCGGCTGGTTGGCGCCACCCTGGCCCCCGCCGCGGTTGCCGGTCACGCGCACCGCGGCGATCTGCTGCGCGGCGCGCGTCACGCCCCCCATCCGCACGTCGGTGAGGATGCGGTCCTCGTCGGCCTGCTTCTGCGCCTGCACCGTGCGCGGCGGGTAGCCGATCGCGTTGACCGTGATGCGGTACTGCCCGCCGCCATCGGGGAAGAGGATCGTGTAGCGACCGTCGGTGCCCGTCGTCCGCGCGCGGGCCACGCCCGTCTCGACCGACCGTGCCGTGACACGGGCGTTGGGGATCGGCTTGCCCGTCGAGTCGGTCACCCGGCCCTGCAGGATGTCCGTGGTGCTGCCGATCTGTGCGTGCGCCGGCACGGCACCTCCGAGGGCGACGACGGCGGCGGCGGCGATGGTGCGAAGCGGGGCGAAGCTGAGCGACACGCGCATGGCGGGAAGGACCGGTACTGGACGGCGACCCGGTCGCGCACGCGCACGAGCCCGGGAGGGCGGCCGGCGGTTCGCGGAGGGAGGGTGGCGCTTCCCATACGGGAACGCACGTGGGAACGTTGGGAGATGAGCGATCCAGGTACGACTTCCGTTTCCACCGAACAGGTGCATTTCGTCGCCGGGGCCACCGGCTACACGGGGCGCGGGGTCGTAGCGGCCCTGCGCCGTCGCGGCCACCTCACGTGGGCGCACGTGCGCCCGGACAACCGCGGGCTCGAGCGCTGGACGACCTTCTTCGCGGAGCAGGGGGCGGGGGTCGAGTCGGTGGCCTGGACCCCCGAGGCGATCGGGGCCTCGCTGGCCCGCATCCGCCCGACGCACGTGTGGAGTCTGCTCGGCACCACGCGCGCCCGCGCCGACCGCGACACCGGCTCGGCCGTCCCCGAGACCTACGAGGCGGTGGATTGGGGACTCTCGAAGTGCCTGCTCGATGCCGCCGTCGCCGCCGGTTCGAGCCCCGTATTCGTCTATCTGAGCGCGCAGGGGGTGCCCGAGCGCGGCGGCAACGACTACCTCGCCGTCCGCCGGCGGATGGAGCACGCCGTCCGTGCCAGCGGCCTCCCGTTCGTGCTCGCGCGCCCGGCGTTCATCAGCGGTGGCGACCGGCTCGACAAGCGTCCCATGGAGCGCGTCTATGCGACGGCGATCGACCTCGCCCTCGGTCCGGTCAGCGCGTTCGGTGGGCGGGGCCTCGTCGAGCGCTGGCGGTCGATCACCGGCCCGGATCTGGGCGAGGGCCTCGTGCGGTTGGTCGCCGACCGGGGCCTGCGGGACCGCGTCGTCGATGGGCGTGACTGGTGGCCCCTTCTGGTGCGCTCGGCCTAGGGTGCGCGCGCTGGACCGAGACTTGCGGCGGCTTCGGGTGGCATAGGACATTGAAAGTGCCCGTCGTTCCCCCCCGCTCCCCACGTCCATGAACGACGAACGTTCGCCCGACGGACCCGCCGACTCCGGCGGGGCGCCCGCGCGTGCGTCCGGGGAGCGATCCCGCGCTGCGCAGCCCGACGCGACCATGTCCAGGCTCGCCGCGCTCACCTCGGCCGAGTACCGGGTGGAACGGGAGCTCGGGCGGGGTGGCATGGCCACGGTGTACCTGGCGCACGACATCGCGCTCGACCGGAAGGTCGCCATCAAGGTCATGAGCGCCGATCTCTTCGCCGCCGGCGACGTCCTGATCGACCGATTCATGCGCGAGGCGCGGACGGGGGCGCGCCTCAACCACCCGCACATCATCCCGGTCTACGCCGTCCGGGAGGCCCCGGATCTCATCTACTTCGTGATGAAGTTCATCGACGGGAAGCCGCTCGATGACGTCATCCGCACGCGCGGGCCTCTGCCCATCCCGCTCGTGGCCCGCATCCTTGCGCAGGTGTCGGACGCGCTCGCGTACGCGCATCGCAACGGCATCGTGCACCGGGACATCAAGCCGGGCAACCTGATGCTGGACAAGGACGGCTGGGTGGTGCTCACCGACCTTGGCATCGCCAAGGTGCAGGAAGCCGCGATGCTCACGGCGACCGGCTCGACGATCGGGACGCCCACGTACATGAGCCCCGAGCAGTCCATGGCCGCCAAGGAGACCGGCGGGGCGTCCGACCAGTACTCCCTCGGCTGCGTGGCCTTCGAGATGCTCACCGGCCAGCCGCCGTTCTCGGCGGACAGCGTCGTGGCGCTCATCTGGAAGCACCACACCGAGCCGCCGCCGTCCCTGCAGAAGCTGCGCCCGGACTGTCCCCCGGAGATGGTCGCCGCGATCACGCGGATGCTGCAGAAGTCGCCGGAGGACCGGTTCGGCGGCATGGAGGAGGTCACGCAGCTCTTCCGCGACGCGTCGAGCGGCGACGAGGAGGAGTTCCGCCTGCTCGTCCGCGCCTTCGCCACCGGCGAGGGTCAGACGCAGGCCGTCGCCCGCATCAACAACACGCCGGCGCGGACGCCGGTACCGCGATCGAGCATCGGCGTGTCGCGTACGCCGGGCCGCCCCGTCTCGCGCGAAATCGCGAGCGTGACGACCGCTACATCGTCCGCCCCGCAAGACGGTCCGCCCCTTCCCGGCTCCACGAATCCGACGCCGATCCCGTCGTCGGCCGCCGCGGGCGCCGCCGCCCCGTGGCCGCGCACCCTGCTGCGGGGCAGCGATGCGCCGACCACCCGACGGCGGTTTCGCATGCCGGGAGTCCTGACCCTCGCGTTCGCGGGGGTGCTGGTGTGGTACCTGGCGTTTCCGCGGATCGGGCCGCTCAAGACCGCCGTCCCGACCGAGACGGCGCTCATGCGCCTGCGCGCCGCGGAGGCCGACGCGGCCGTCCGGCGCGGGCAGGCGACGGGCCCCGATGGCGCGTGCGAAGGCGTGCGGCTCGACCTGCCGTCCTGCCGCCGACAGGTCATCGTGCCGCTCAGCGCGATGGCGCCGGTTCTCGTGCAGGCGGTCGTCGCCGCGCAGGACTCGATGTTCGAGCGGCGGCAGGGTGCCGACTGGGTCGCCATGCGGCGCGCCGCCGGATATCCCCGCGACGCGTTCGAGTGGACGAACGGCATCGATCGCGCCGACGTCAGCGCCATCCTGCCCCGCCTCTCCAAGCGGATGGAGGTCGTCGGACGGGTCGGGTCGCTCTCGCAGCGGCTTGCCCAGAACCTGTGGTATCCGCCGGACGACGGCGTCTACCGCAAGCTGCGCGAGATCCGGGCGGCCAACCGGCTGGCGGATGGCCTCGGGCGCGATCGGCTCCTCGAGGTGTACCTCAACGTGGCCGAGTTCGGGCCCGGCCTCTACGGCGTGGAGGCGGCCGCACAGGCCTACTTCAACGTGGGCGCGAAGAGTCTCACGAAGAGCCAGGCCGCCGCGCTCGCGGCCACCCTCGCGTCGCCGCGACGTTCGACGCCGCTGCTCGAACCCGCGGCGATGCGACGTCGTCAGCAGCTCATTCTGCGCCGGCTCGGCGGGGAGGCGGTCGGCATTCCCGCGGAGTGGGACGCGGGCCAAGCACCGGCCACCGCCGCGCCGCCGACGAAGGGAGCGACGACGCCGGCTGCGAGTTCGCCCGAGGGGACGGCCGTCGCGCCGCCGGCCGCCGCGCCGCCGGCCGCCGTGCCGAAGGCAGCCCCCGCCAAGTCCGCCGACACCACGCTCTCCGACTCCATCCCCGACGCAGCGACGTCGTGAGGCGGCTGTGGTTCGCCGCCGTTGCGCTTGGCCTGGTTCTCTCGGCATGCGCGCGGCGCCCTTCGGTCTGGGTCTTCAGTGCCCCGTGGGATCCGCGCAGCGACCAGGCGCTGGCGAACGGCGTCGCGTGGCGCGCGACGATCGTCTCCGGCTGGATCGCGCTCGACACACTCGGTGGCGTGCCGAGCAGCTTGTATCGTGACGCCTTGCTTGCCGACTCGGCCGGACGCCCCCCGCGATTTGCGCTGGTCACCAGCTATCGTGGCGACCGATTCCATCCCGAGGCCGTTCGTGCGCTGGGCCGGGATTCCCTCGCGCGCCGGCGGGCCGCCGCCGTCCTCGAGCAGATCCTGCGGGATGGGGCCTACGGTGGCGTCGTCCTGGACTTCGAGGCGCTGGCGCCGGCAGACACCGGGGATCTGGCGCGCGTCGTCGAGGCGCTGGGTGCCGCCGCGCGTCGCGGGGGGGCACGGACCGTGGCGATTGCCGTCCCGGCGCTCGACACGGCGGCGTATCCGGCGCGAATCTTGCTGCAGTACACCGACCGGTTACTTGTCATGCTTTACGACCTGCACTGGAGTGGATCGGCCCCCGGGCCGGTCGCCGCCCGCGATTGGGCGCGTCAGGCCCTCCGGACGTGGGTCGATGCGGCGAGCCCGGCACGGGTGGTCGCGGCGTTTCCGACCTACGGTTACCATTGGCGGCCGGGTGCTCCCACGGATGTCATCGGCTGGGGCGACGCGCAGCGCCTGGCCCGGGAGTCCGGGCAGTCGCTCGTTCGCGATTCGGCGTCGGGGGCCCTCCGCCTCCACCTCGGCGAGCGGGGCGAGGCATGGATCGCCGACGGCCTGCTTGCGGCGGGCATGACGGCTGATGCGCGGGCCCTCGGCGTGCGCACCGTTGCGCTGTGGCGGCTGGGTCTCGAGGACCCGGCCCTCTGGACTGCCTTGGGATTTCGATGAGTGGGTTCGTCAACAGCGGGATCGCCCCGCTCGACCGGCAGATCGGCGGCTTGGTGCCGGGTCGCCCCTATCTGGTCTCCGGCAACCCGGGGACCGGCAAGAGCACCGCGTGCCTCGAGTTCGTCGACGCCGCGGTGCAGCGCGGGGAGCGTGCGCTCCTCCTGACGCACGACGACCCGGGCGACCTCCTCGACTCGGCCGAGTTCCTCGGCATCGACCTGGGCGAGGCGCTCATCACGGACAAGGTCCGCATCGTGACGTTCCAGCTCGACTTCGTCCGCCGGTACATGCGCGCCGCGACCCCGACCCTCGCATTCGAGGAGCTGCTCCGGCTCGTGGGCGACAGCCCCGTCCAGCGGATCGCGATCGATTCGATCGTCCCCTTCCTCGAGGGGGGCGGTGCCGGTTCCCAGAGCATCTTCGCGCTGGTGGACTTCCTCGACGCCGTGCAAGCCACCGCGCTCATCACCTACCCGGGCGACCTCGCCGGCCTGTACGACCAGCGCCTCGAGCCGCTGCTGCAGCGGGCCGGCGGGGTCTTCCACCTGACGGCCAGCGAGTTCGGCCGACGCCGCGGCAGCATGCAGATCCGCAAGCTGCGCCATCAGGCGTCCTCCGTGGCTCCCGTGCGCTACAAGATCGACGCCGGCTTCGGCTTCGCGCAGGACGGCGAGCCCAACGTGAAGGACGAGACGCTGATCGAGGAACTGCGCCGGCGCCTGCTCCTCATCCGCCTCGTGGCACCGATTCCCGAGTCCCTGCTCTCCACGCTGCAGTCGCGCTTCTCGGTCACCGTCCGCACCGCGGTACCGCCGGCCTTCGCCGAGGAGGTGCGCGAGGGACTCGGCGCCCTCATCCTCTGCGTGCAGCGCGACTCGCTCGACGAGGCCCTGCAGCACGTGCGGCAGCTGCGGGCCGCCGACGTGCGTACGCCGATCGTCCTCGTCACGCCGTTCCACCTGCGGGCCAGCGACCGCACGCGTACGCTGCGCGCGGGCGCGGACGACTTCATCAGCGCCCACCTGAGCGAGCCCGAGTTCGTCGAACGCCTCCGCGGCATCATCCGTCGGGGGCGCTCGAAGGCCGTTGCCTCGCGGGACCAGGGCGTGCCGACGGTGCTCCAGCCGATGGACGACGATGGCCGGTACGTCCTGTTCGACGGGCAGGGGTTCGCCGGCACCGTGGCGTCCGTCGTCGGGACCGTGCGCGACCCCTTCTTCACCGTGCTCTGCCTGCAGTCGCCGGGCGGCGACGCCGACGCGCTCGCGGGCCTCCTCGTACGCGTGCTCCGCGTGGACTCCGGCGACTTCGTCGGCCGCACCGACGACACCGTCCTCGCCTTCCTCGACGGCGCGCGCCCGGGGGACCTCGGGGGCCTGCTGACGCGCATCCGCGAGAAGTGGAGCGAGCAGCTGGGCCCCCCGCTGCAGGCCGAGGTGCTCGGGTTCCCCGGCGACACCGAGGCGCTCTACGCGCGGCTCGGACTCGTCGCTCCCTGACCGATGCCGTCGCGGTCGCAAGGCACCCTCGGCTACATCGTCGCGTTCGCGATCGGCCTCGGGGTGTTGACGAGCGGGGCGGTGTTCTCCTTCTGGCGGGTCACCGAGGGCGAGGTGCGGCGCAGCGCACAGGAGTTCGCCGCGCGGCGCGCCCCGCCGCCGCCGCGCCGCGTCGCGGACACGATGCCGCTGTGGCAACCCACCCCCGACGCCGCCCTCGCCGACACCCTCTTCATCCTGCGGTCGCAGGGCGAGATGGTCGCCGCCCTGCGGCTGCTCGAGCGCTGGCTCGCCGACAACCCGACCGATCGCGATCGTCGCCTGCTCGCGGCGCGCGTCGCCTTCGAGGCCCTGCTGCCACAGCGCGGCGTCGTCCACTACCGGCGCTTCCTCACCCTCGGCAGCGACCGCGTCGTGCTGCGCGAAGCGGTCCGACGCATCCTCGCCGAGATGGCCGTGGCGCCGGCCCGGACGTCGCTCGCCTCCCTCCTCGGACTCGACGACGACGGGTACCCGGTGCGCCTCGGCCTCGTGCGCGCCACGGCCGACGCCGGGGATCCCGTGCTCGCCGACAGTCTGCTCTCGCCGATCCCGCCGCGCGTCCGCCCCGACGTCGACAGTCTGCGCCTGGTCCTGCGGCGCGCGATGCGTCCGAGCATCGCGCAGGCGGCGCGTTGGGTCGCGGAGTACCCCGAGGAGCCGAGCTACCGGCTCGTCTACGCCCGGGCGCTCATGACCGAGTCCCGCGCGTTCGAGGCGCTGCCGCACTACCTCGCCGCCATGCCGTTGGACCCCTCGCTCGCCTACCGCGAGGAGGTCGCCGACATCGCGGTGCGCGCCGACAGCTTGGCCCTCGCCCGCCGGCTGCTCATCGAGGTGCTGGCGGCGGACAGCACCCGCGACGGGGCCCTGCTCGCCCTCGCCCGCGTCCGCGCCCGCCTCGGCGACGGCGCCGGCGCCGTGCGGGACTTCGAGCGCCTCATGGCGCGGCGGCCCGACGAGGCGCGATTCGCCGAGGCGCGCGGCGTGCTCTTCGAGGTCGGCGACCCGGCCCTGACCCAGCCGCTTCTGGGGCGGCTGGTCGCCTTCCGTCCCGACGATGCGACCCTCCGCCTGCGCTATGCGCAGGACTGGGAGCGCCTGCGCGACCTGCCCGCCGCGGAAGTGCAGTACGACACGCTGCTCCGGCAGGTCCCGTCCTCGGCGCTGCTCCTGGCGCGCGCTCGCGTGCGCATCGGGCGCAACCGGCTGGTCGAGGCGCTCGCCGATGCCGCGGCGGCCGAAGCGACGGACCCGACGGCGGACGCGGCGTTCCTGCAGGCCGAGATCCACCGATGGCGCACGCAGCGTGACGCCGCACGCGCGGCGTACCGCCGGGCCGAACAGCGGGCCCCCGGCGACCCGCGGGTCGCGGCGGGCCGCCGTCTCCTCCGGCAGCAGCGCCGCGATGCCCTCGTCGCCGAGCCCGCCTTCGGCAGCACCGTGGCCTCGACGGGGCTGACCGACTCGGATGGCTTCGCGGCGACGGGCGTGCGACTCGACCACGGACTCGCCCCCCTCCCGGACGAGACCGTCGTTCTCGTGGGCGTCGAGGGACGTCGCGCCGGGGGCCCGAGGCAGCCCGTGCATGTCGGCGGCGGGGGCGATCTCGGGATCGCGCGCACCATGGTCGGCACCCAATGGCTGGCGCGCGCCGGCGGCGTGGCGTTCGGTGGCCCGGCTGCCCTCACCGCCTGGGCCGAGGCCACCCGTCGAACGGCCGACCGCACCCTCCGTCTCGCGGTTGGCCGGCAGCCGGCGTACGAGACGCTGCGCAGCGCCAACGTCGTCGGGGGCGACTCGCTCCTCATGGGTGCGACGGTGGTCGGCAGTGTCAATGCGATCGTCCGGACGGACGTTGACGTCTTCGCGCAGGCCGACCACGTGCGGCTCGGCGACGGAAACGCGCGCACCGTGGCGGTCGCGTCGGCCCGTTGGACCCCGGGCGGCGGGCCGATCGGCGTCCTAGTCACGACGAGCGGGGCGAGGTTCGCCTCGGGGACCGCGCGCTACTTCTCGCCCGACCTCTTCGTGACGCAGGGCATCGCGCTCGACTGGCGCGTGCAGCAACCCCGCGGCTGGTCGTGGGGCGCCCGGGTCGCGCCGGCGCTGGCCTGGGTCCGGGAATCCGCCCCGGGGCGTCCCCCGGGGCTCGCGACGGCGCTGCAGGGGGCCGTCACGGGCGACGCAACGTGGCGCCGGCCCGGCCTCGAGTTCGGGGCCTTCGCCGGCTACGGACAGGATCGCGCCGGCGCGTATGCCGCCGGCTTCGGCGGGCTGAGGGCCCGCGCGGCATGGTGATCTGCTGCCGGGGGACTCGCTGATGGTGAGCGGCATCCGGGACTCCCTCCGACTCGCCCTCGGCGTCGTGACGATGCTCGTGGCGGTCGTCGGCGGCGTCTATCTGGCGTGGCGGATCCTCGGCCAGGCCGACAACCTGCTGTACGTCGGGACGTTCATCCTGAGCGTGTTCGTCCTCGTCGGCCTCGTAGTGCGCTACCTGTCGTTCATGTGGCTCGGGTACCTGCACCAGGTCGAGCAGACGGCGCGCACCGAGGCCCGCGATCAGGTGCTCTGGCCGCCGGTCACCATCATCGTGCCGGCGTTCAACGAGGGTCCGGTGATCGAGCCCAGCGTGCGGAGTCTGCTGCAGCTCGACTACCCCGCCTACGAGATCCTCGTCGTGGACGACGGCTCGACCGACGATACGCGCGAGCGCGTCGCCCCGCTCGAGGGACGCCACGGCGACGTGACGGTGCGGCTGGTGAGCAAGATGAACGGCGGGAAGGCGAGCGCGCTCAACACCGGCATCGCCCTCGCGCGCCACGACTACGTCCTCTGCATGGACGGCGACTCGAAGCTCGAACCGCAGGTCCTGCGGGTGGCGATGCCGCACTTCGCGAAGGAGCACGTGGCGGCGGTGGCCGGCAACGTGAAGGTCATCAACCGCGACTCGCACCTCGCGCGCTTCCAGGCCCTCGAGTACATCGAGGGCCTGAACATGGCGCGGCGGGCACAGGGCTTCGTGCGGGTGGTGAACATCATCCCGGGGCCGATCGGGCTCTTCCGGCGGCGGGTCCTGCAGGAGGTCGGCGGCTACGATCGGGACACCTTCGCCGAGGACGCCGACCTGACGCTCAAGATCCTCTCCGCCGGCTACCACATCGTGTACGAGGACCGCGCCGTCGCGTGGACCGAGGCGCCCGAGAAGGTGCTGGACCTCATCAAGCAGCGCTACCGCTGGACCCGCGGCATCCTGCAGGCGGTGCGCAAGCGGAAGTTCGCGCTCTTCAACCCCATCTCCCTCTGGGTGTGGCTGTCGCTCATGATGATGATCTTCGAGGGCGTCGTCATGCCGGCCGCCAACGTCGTCGTCAACGGCCTCTTCGCCGCGACGGCGCTGGCGGACGGCGCCTACGGCATTTTCATTGTGTGGTGGTTCGCGCTGTTCTCGCTGCTCGACGTCGTCGCCGCGATGTACTGCGTGTCGGGGGAGCAGGAGGACCTCGTGCTGGTGCCCTACGCCCTGTTCATGCGATTCTTCTACTTCCCGCTGATCGACGTGACGAAGCTGATGGCCACCGTGGACGAGCTGCAGAACGTGGAGATGACCTGGGGGAAGCTCCAGCGCGAGGGCCGCCTGTGACCGTCGGGACGATCCTCGCGCTGGTCATCCTCATCGCCTTCCTGGTGACGCTGATCCTCGCCATCGGCAGCTATGCCGCCTACAAGCTCCGGGAGGCGAGACGCCCGCGTCCGATCTTCCAGACGGCGACGGAGTTCCAGTTCTTCGAGCGGTACCTCCACACCCCCGAGGCGCAGGCCTCGCGCGAGCGCCGGCTCACGGAGCGCGAAGAGGCCGGCGAGCTGGGGCGCCCGACCGGCACCTTCACCCTGCCCTGACGCCGGCGGATCAGGTCGCCGTCCCGTCGTCCGGTCCCAGCGTCCCCATGGCCTCGCCCATGCGGATCGCGCGTCCCTCGCGCCAGGCGGGGTCGAACGCCGCCGTTCCCGGCGGGAACAGCAGCACCACCGTCGAGCCCAGCAGGAAGCGCCCCATCTCCTCGCCCTGCGCGAGCGTGACCGCGCCGTCGTCGTAGCGCCACTCGCGCACCCCGGCACGCCGGGGCGGCGTCACCGTGCCGTGCCACGCGGTGGCCATGCTCCCGACGACCGTCGCCCCCACCAGCACCAGCACGAACGGCCCGTGCGGCCCGACGAACTCGCACACCACCCGCTCGTTGCGCGCGAAGAGCCCCGGCACGCCGCGCGCGGTCGTCGGATTCACCGAGAACAGCGCCCCCGGGACGTGCCACATGCGCACGAGACGTCCCGCGCACGGCATGTGGATCCGATGGTAGTCGCGCGGGCTCAGGTAGAGCGTCGCGAACATCCCGTCCTCGAACCGCGCGGCGAGCGCCGCGTCGCCGCCGACAAGCGCGCGCGTCGTGTAGTCGTGTCCCTTCGCCTGGAAGATGCGGTCGCCGCGGATCGGCCCGAGCTGGCTGACGGCGCCGTCCACCGGGCTCACCAGCCCTGCGGCCGCCAGCGGTCGTGCGCCGGTTCGCAACGGCCGCGTGAAGAACTCGTTGAACGTCGCGTACGCTGCCGGATCGGGCGCCGCCGCCTCGGTCATGTCCACCCCGTAGCGACCGATGAACCAGCGGATGAGCGCCGTCGTCAGCGCCCCGCCGCGCGCCCCGGCAACCCGGCCGGCGAACGCGGTGAGCAGCTGCTTGGGCAGGACGTACTGCGGCAGGACGGCCAGACGGGACACGACGGCTCCGGGGTCACGCGGCCGCGACGAGCCGCGCGATCGCGCGCAGCCCGTCGTCGCCGACATCGAGCGAGTGGGCGTTCACGTAGAGCGCAATGTGCCGGTCGCACACCGCGTCGGAAAGTTCCTGCGCGTGCGCGCGCACGTACGCACGGCTCGCGTCGGGATGGTCGAAGGCGTACTGCACCGATGCACGGATGGCGGCCTCGGCGGCCGCGACCGTCGCCGCGTCGAGGTCGTGCCGCGCGCAGATGCCGGCGAGCGGCACCGGCAGCCCCGTCTCCCGTTGCCACCAGTCGCCGAGGTCCGCGACGCACGACAGCCCGTGCGCCGCGTAGGTGAAGCGCGACTCGTGGATCACCAGCCCCGCGTCCACCTCTCCGGTTTCGACCGCGCGCAGGATGCGGTCGTACCGCAGCTCGACCACCTCACCCGTCGGCGGGGCCGCCAGACGCAGGAGCCGGTACGCCGTCGTCGCGCGCCCCGGGATCGCCAACCGGCCCCCGGCCGCCTGCGCGAGCGGCATCGCCGCGCGGGCCACCACCAGCGGCCCCACGCCATGTCCCAACGCCGCGCCGCTGCGCAGCATCCGGTAGCGGTCCCCCACGCCGGCGAACGCGCCGACGCTCAGCTTCGTCACGTCGAACGCCGCCGCCGTCGCGCGTCGGTTGAGCTCCTCGATGTCGAGCAGCACCGGCTCCACGCGGAACGGCGCGTCCACCAGCCCGTGCGCCAGCGCGTGGAAGGCGAAGGTGTCGTTCGGGCACGGCGAGTAGCCGAACGTCAGCGTACGCACGCCGCCACCTCGCGCACGAGGGCCGGGGTCGCGGCCACGATCGCCTCGAACGCTGCCTCGAACCGCCACTGGCTCCGGTCGGGCTCGTCGATGGCGTTGGCGATCGCGCGCACCTCCACCGCCGGCACGCCGGCCAACGCGGCGGCCCGCAGCACGCCGAAGCCCTCCATCGCCTCGACGTCCGCCCCCCGCGTGCCGCCCACCGCCGCGCTGGTGCCGATCTCGCGCAGGACCGCCTGCGGCAGCGCCTGACGGGCCGCCGCCACGAGCGTCGCGTCCGCGTGCATGGAGCGCGGAGCCAACGAGAAGCCGTCCGCGAGGTCGTCGTACCGGGCCGCGACGCCGATGATGAGCGACGGCGGCTCGAGCCCGCTCCCGCGCCGGCTCCCGGCGATCCCGACGTGCACCACCGCGGCCGGCCGCGCCGCAGCCAGCGCCGCGGCGGTCGCCGCCGCTGCCTCCACGGGACCCACCCCGCAGCAGAGCGTCGCCCAGCCGCCGCTGGGGGCGAGTTCACGCGCCGTCGAGGCGATCACGAGCACACGGGACGGGTCGGCCATGCCGAAAGCTACGCACCCGCGTCGCCTCGCTGCTGTCCGGATGCCGGTCCGCGACCTACGTTCTCACCACCTCATTCGCCGGACCAGTGTTCCCATGCCCGACGTACCCGCCTCCCTCCACCGCTGGCGCTTCTTCCGCGCCGGTGGGGCCGACCAGCTCGCGATCGAGCGCGGCGACGACCTGCGCCACCTGGGCTCGCTCGATCCCAAGCTCTGGGTGGCCCTCGCGTGTCCGGTGGACGGGCTCGAGCTCGATGCCCGCACGCTCGCCCTCATGGACCACGACGGAGACGGTCGCCTGCGGCAGCCGGAGATCGTCGCCGCCGTCCAGTGGGCCGTGGCGATGTTGCGGGATCCGCAGACGCTCCTCGCCGGCGGCGACCTCGCCCTCGCCGCCGTCAACGACGGCACCGACGAAGGACGGCACCTGCTCGCCGCCGCGCGCAGCGTCCTCGCCGCCCTCGGCCGGCCGGCCGCGACGACCATCGGGGTCGCCGAGGCCAGCGAGGCCGCTGCGGCCTTCGCGGCCACCCCGCTCAACGGCGACGGCGTGGTCCCCGTCGAAGCGTTCGAAGCGGAGCGCCGGGCCGACGTCGAGGCGATCATCGGCGTCATCGGCGCGGCGACCGACCTCTCCGGTGCCACTGGCATCTCGCAGGCGACACTCGACGCGTTCGTCGCCGAGGCCGACGCGTTCCTGGCATGGCACGAGCAGGGTGGCGCTGCCGGGGTCCAGCCGCTCGGTGCGGCCACCGCAGCGGCGGTGGCCGCCTACGAGGTGGTGCGTGCGAAGATCGACGACTACTTCGCGCGCACCCGCGTGGCCGCGTTCGATCCGCGCGCGCTCGAAGCGGTGAACCGGCAGGAGGCCGAGTACCTCGCCATCGCCGCCCGCGACCTCTCGCTGACCGCCGACGAACTGGCGGGCTTCCCGCTCGCGCGCGTCGAAGCCGACAAGCCGCTGCCGCTCGAGCAGGGGCTCAACCCCGCATGGGCGGACGCGGTCGCCGCCTTCCGCGCGCAGGTGGTGGGGCCCCTCCTCGGCGCAACCACCGCCACCCTTACCGCCGCGCAGTGGGTGACGGTGTCCGGGACACTGGCGCCGTACCGCGCGTGGCGCGCCGTCCGGGCGGGGGCGAAGGTCGAGCTCCTCGGTGCCGACCGCGTGCGAGCGCTGCGCGACGGGCCGGCCCGGTCGGAGATCGCCGCGAAGATCGCCGAGGATGCCGCCAAGGCCCCCGAGCGCGATGCGCTCGCGAACGTCGAGCGGCTCGTCCGCTACCAGCGGGACCTCGTCTCGCTGCTGAACAACTTCGTCGCCTTCCGCGACTTCTACTCGCGCGAGCGGCCCGCCGTCTTCCAGGCGGGGACGCTCGTCCTCGATGGCCGCAGTTGCACGCTCTGTCTGCGCGTCGCCGATCCCGCGGCGCACGCCGAGCTGGCGGGGCTCGCGAAGACGTATCTCGCCTACTGCCAGTGCACTCGGCCTGGCGAGGCGCCGATGACGATCGCCGCCGCCTTCACCGACGGCGAGGCCGACAACCTGATGGTGGGCCGCAACGGCGTCTTCTGGGACCGTCAGGGGCGCGACTGGGACGCGACGATCACGAAGATCGTCGAGAACCCGATCAGCATCCGCGAGGCCTTCTGGGCTCCGTACAAGAAGCTCGTGCGGCTCATCGAGGAACAGGTCGCCCGGCGCGCGGCGGCGGGGGCCGAGGCCGCGGACGCGAAGATCGCCGGCGCGGCCGAGCAGGCCGCCACCGCCGACACGGCCACGGTCGCGGCGGCGAAGGCCGCGCCGAAGAAGATCGACGTCGGCACGGTCGCCGCCTTGGGGGTCGCTTTCGGGGCGCTTGCGACGGCCTTCGCCGCGATCGCCGGCTACCTCGGCAGCATGTTCCAACTGCCGTTCTGGAAGCTCGTACTGGCGATCGGGATGATCGTGCTGCTGATCTCGACGCCGAGCATGGTCATCGCGTGGCTCAAGCTGCGGCAGCGCAACCTCGGGCCGATCCTCGACGCCAACGGATGGGCCGTCAACGCGCCGGTCCGGATGAACGTCCCGTTCGGCTCATCGCTCACCAGCGTCGCGCGCCTCCCGGAGGGGGCGCAGTCGTCGATGATCGTCCGCTACCCCGAACCGCCCTCGGCGCTGCCCCGGCTCGTGCTGGTCCTCGTCGCGATCGGTTTCGTGGTGAGTCTGCTCGCGCACTTCAAGCTGCTGCCCAAGCTCTGAGTGCGACTTCCCTGCCAGGGGGAGTCCGGAGCCAGGCGGTGCGACGCGGGGGTGCTGCCGCCTGCGGCGGCGTGCACCCCCGCGTCGCATCCGATCGTCCCGTCGTCCAAGTCGCCCTCGGAGGAACGCCCCCCGGCCGTCAGCGCCTGACCGGCCAGAGCGGCCCCTGCGCCCCCGACGGGATCGGCCGCAGTCCGAGGTAGCGGAACCGCTGGATCCGCTTTCCCTCGTAGGTCTCGGTCGTGAAGACGTTGCCCTTCGAGTCCGTCGCGATCGAGTGCACGGCGAAGAACTGGCCCGGCTGCCGCCCGCCCATCCCGAACGACGTCAGTACGGCCAGCGACGGGCGGTCCAAGACGTACACCCGTTCGTTCTTGCCGTCGGCGAGGAAGAGGTACTGCTGCTTCGCGTCGCGACTGAATGCGATGTCCCACACCGCGCCGTCGCCCAGCGTCCGCGGGGCGATGCGCGCCTCCTTCACGAACTTCCCGCTGCGCTCGAAGACCTGGATGCGGTTGTTCTGCCGGTCGCACACGTACACCAGCCCATCGACGCTCGGTTCCGCGCAGTGGACCGGGTTGCGGAACTGGGGTGCCGGCGGCGCGTCCGGGTTGTAGGGGCCGAGCGCGCTGTCGGACGGCACGTTGCCGTATGCACCCCAGAAGCGGGTGATCGCCCCGGTGTTCATGTCGAGCACGGCGACCCGCTTGTTGCCGTAGCCGTCGGAGACGAACGCTTCCTGCGTCCCCTTGTCGAACGAGATCTTCGCCACGCGGCCGAAGGCGTCGGTGGACCGGCTGTCGGGCCCCCGACCCGGCACGCCGATCTGGCGGAGGAACGTGCCGTCGCGACCGAACACGAGGACGTGCGAGTCGCCCTGTCCGTTGCCGCCGATCCACACCCGGTCCATCGGGTCGATCGAGATGCCGTGGTTCGAGTTCGGCCACGTGTAGCCCGGGCCGGGTCCGCCCCAGGCGTTGACGAGGTTCCCCTCGGGGTCGAACTCCAGCACCGGCGGCGCCGGCCTGCAGCACTCGCCCGTCGGTGGGTTCGCCGCCGCGCCGATCTCGGTGCGCGCGTTGAGCGATTGCTCGCGGTGAATGATGAACACGTGGTCGCGCGAGTCCACGCCCACGCCGATCACCGAACCGAGCACCCACTGGTTGGGGAGCGGTCTCGGCCAGAAGGGGTCCACCTCGAATGCCGGGGCGCGGTCGGCCCGGTGGTCGAGCGTCGCCTCGAGGCGCGACTGGCCGACGAACAGCGAGGCGAGGACGGCGGTACTGGCCGCGGCGACGACGACGGGACGCGAACGGAGCATCACGGACTCGGGGGAGGCGACGTCCCAATCAACCGCCGGCCGTCCACGGCGTAAAGAGGCCACTTGCCCGCCGGCACCGGCTCGTGGACACTTGGAGCGTGCTGCGCCGGATCGCTCCGACCCTCCTGCTCCTCCTCTCCGGCACCGTGCCGGCAGCGGCGCACGAGATCCCCGCGCGCGTGGCGCTGCGCGGCTACGTGGTCCCGGCCGACGGCGTCGTGCGCGTGGCGCTGCGCCTGCCGCTGGCCGCGTTGCGCGACCTCGACGTCCCGCTGCGGCTCGACGGCACGCTCGACCACGACACGGCGCGACCGCGCATCGACGAGGGCGTGCGCACGTGGCTCCTGCCGAGTCTCGCGCTCGAGGCGGGCGGGCGCCCCTCGGGACCGTGGCGGGTGGCCGCGTGGCGCGTCGTGCCGCCGGGCGACCGCGCGTTCGACGCCTGGGCGACGGCCCGGCTGCCGCACGACGACGGTACGCCGCCGGCCGTGCCGTCGCTCCGCTGGCAGGAGGCACTCCTCGACGTGTGGCTCGAGGTGCCGGCCGCCGGCGCGCCCGGCGCGCTCGCATTCACGCCCGCGCTCGCCCACCTTGGCGTGCGCACCAGCACCGTGCTCACGTTCGTGCTGCCCGACGGCGCCGAACGCACGCTTCGCTACGTCGGCGATCCCGGCCGCGTCGCCCTGGATCCCTCGTGGCTCGTGTCGGCCGGTCGCTTCGTGCGCGAGGGGCTCGCGCACATCTGGGGTGGCCTCGACCACCTGCTGTTCGTGCTCTGCCTCGTCCTGCCCGTGCGCGGCTGGCGTCCCCTCGTCACCGTCGTCACGGCCTTCACGCTCGCCCACTCGATCACGCTCGCCGCTGCGGTACTGGGGTTCGTCCCTGACGCCGCGTGGTTCCCCCCGCTCGTCGAGCTGGGCATCGCGGTTTCGATCCTCTGGATGGCGGTCGAGAACGTGCTCCTCCCGCGCGAGCGCCTGGAGCGCCGCTGGCCGCTCGCCTTCGCCTTCGGCCTCGTGCACGGCCTCGGCTTCGCCTACGCCCTCGGCGATGCCCTGCAGTTCGCCGGCCGGCACCTCGTCACCGCGCTCGCCGCCTTCAACGTCGGCGTCGAACTCGGGCAGCTCGCCGTGCTCGCCGCCGCCGTCCCCGCGCTCGCGTGGCTCGCCCGCCGCAGCACCGGCGAGCGCGCCGTGGTGCTCGCCGGGTCCCTGCTCGTCGGCCATGCCGCGTGGCACTGGATGGTCGAGCGCGCCGCGACGCTCGAGGCCTACGACCTCGCCGTTCCCGCACTCGACGCCACCTTCTGGTTCTCCGCGCTTCGCGTCGCCTTCGTGCTGGTCCTCGCCGCGAACGTCGCGTGGGTGTTCGCCCGGCTCCTGCGCCGCTTCCCCGAAGCACCTCGCCAGATACTGCCCGTCCTGCTGCTCCTTGGCGCGTCCGTGCCGTTGCGCCCCGCTGCCGCGCAACCGATCCGCTCCACGCTGGACGGGGCCTACACGTCGCCCCAGGCGCAGCGCGGCAGGGACGTCTTCGCCGGCGCCTGCCAGTCCTGCCACGACGTGAACGCCCACGCCGGTCCCGCCTTCCGCACCAACTGGACGGGCCGCACCTTGGACGCACTCTTCGATTACCTGAAGGCCAGCATGCCCAAGTCCGATCCGGGCACGCTGAGCGACGACGACTACGTGGACGTGATCGCCTTCCTCCTGAAGCAGAACCGAATGCCGGCCGGGGCGGACCCCCTGGCCCCCGATCCCGCCGCGCTCGCGAAGATCCGCTTCGACACCGCCGCCCCGCCCGCCGGCCGTCCGACCCGCCGCCGCTGACCCGCTCCTTCACCGGATCACGCATGTCCCCGATGCCTCGCCTCGCCGTCGCGATGCCCCTCGTCGCCGCCCTGCTGCTGCCGGCCGCGCTCGGCGCCCAGCGCGCCGCGCCGCCGCCGCGCGGGCCGGTGGTGCCCGCCTCGTCCGCGCAGGCCACGGGCACGCCGGCCCTCCCGGGCGCGCGCGGCAACGCGCCCGGCGAGTGGCGCTACTGGGGTGCCGACGCGTGGAGCACGCGGTACTCGCCGCTCGACCAGATCACCGCGGCGAACTTCACGTCGCTCGAACTGGCCTGGCAGTGGCCCGCCGGTGCCTTCGGTCCCGACGAGTACTACCGCACGACCCCGCTCTACGCGAACGGCCGACTCTTCACGGTGGCGACCACGCGCCGCGCCGCGATGGCGCTCGACCCCGAGACCGGCGAGACACTCTGGATGTGGCGCCTCGAGGAAGGCATTCGCTGGCAGAAGGCCCCGCGCCAGTTCGCCGGTCGCGGCCTCGCCTACTGGACCGACGGCAAGGAGGAGCGCGTCCTCGTCATCACGCCCGGCTATCATCTCGCCTCGCTCGACGCGAAGACGGGCAAGCCCGATCCGGCGTTCGGGAAGGGCGGCATCGTGGACCTCCAGGAGGGACTGGGCCTCCCCATCGTGCCGCTCGCGGTGGACGACTCGGGGCCGCTCATCATCTCCGACGCCGCTCCGCTTCGCCGCGCCAAGCCCGGCGAGGGCTGGGACCCGGTGCGAAAGATCGGCGCCGACGGCTCGGTCGGCATCGACCCACGGTTCGGCCAGATCGCCAACTCGTCGCCGGGCGTGGTCGTGGGCGACGTGTTCGTACTCGGCAACAGCTCCATCCACGGCTACTACCCGATCCGCGTCCGCAACATCCCGGGCTACGTGCGCGGCTTCGACATCCGCACGGGCAGGCAGCTCTGGACGTTCAACCTCGTCCCGCAGCCGGGTGAGTTCGGCGCCGAGACGTGGAAGAACGGCTCGAAGGTCGGCGACGAGGGCGTGGGGAAGAACGACCCGTGGGCCACCTACAGCGCCGATCCCGAGCTCGGGCTCGTGTACATCCCCGTCGGCATGCCGCTCATGGACGAGTACGGCGGCCACCGGCCCGGCGACAACCTCTACGGCAACTCCGTCGTCGCGCTCGACGCGAAGACGGGCAAGCGGAAGTGGCACTTCCAGATGGTGCACCACGACATCTGGGACTACGACACGCCGATGGCGCCGAACCTCATGGACGTCACGGTGAACGGCGTGAAGCGGAAGGTGCTCGCGCAGGGCACCAAGCAGGGGTGGCTGTACACGTTCGACCGCGCGACGGGCGAGCCCATCTGGCCGATCGTCGAGACGCCGGTGCTCAAGAGCGACGTCCCCGGCGAGGAATCGTCGCCGACGCAGCCGATTCCCACCCGCCCGGCGCCGTATGCGCAGCAGGGACTGCTCGAAGGCGATCTCATCGACTACACGCCGGCGATCCGCGACTCGGCGCTGGCGCGCGCGCGCACCTGCCGCATGGGGCCGTACTTCATTCCCGCCGTGCTCGCCAACGGCTCGGGCCCGACCGGCCTGACGTGCTCGTGGTATGCGCCCGGCGCCTCCGGCGGCGTGAACATCGACGGCGGTGCCGCGCACGATCCCGAGACCGGGATGCTGTACGTCGCCGCCCTCTCCGGCCTCTCGACGATCACGCTGCAGAAGGACCCCTGCAGCGAGTTCCGCTTCTCGTCGCCGCGCGACAACTGCGGGCTGATCGGCGCCCTCCCCCCGCCGCCCGGCTACAAGCCCGGCGCCGACCGCGGCGGCGGGTTCGAGGGGCGCTCGCGGATCGCGAGCCTCGGCGGCATCTCGATCCTCAAGCCCAAGGAGTTGGGCGGCATCACCGCCTACGACATGAACACCGGCGACAAGCGTTGGTGGATCCCCAACGGCGGGTGGATCAAGCAGAGCACCACCAATCCGCTGTTTCAGGGCGTCGAGCTCCCCATGCGCCCTGCGAGCGGTCAGGCCCAGATCCTCAACACGAAGACGCTGCTCATCTACGGCACCGGTCGCAGCGGCGGCGTCCCGAACACGCCGCCCCGGCTGTTCGCCGTGGACAAGGCGACCGGCAAGGAAGTCGGCGCGGTCGCGATTCCCAGCCGCACGACCGCCGTGCCCATGACCTTCATGCACAAGGGCAAGCAGTACATCGTCTTCGCCACCGGCCAGGGATCCAGCACGTCGCTGGTGGCCTTGCGCCTTCCCGACAAGAGGTGACCACGCCGGTCCGTGCATGCCCGCTCGCCGCGGCGCCGCTGTGCCCCGACGAGCGGACGCCGCGCGTCCGCCCGACGCGGCGAAACGCTACCTCGGCCGTCGCTCGTAGCGCTTGAGCGCCCGCGGCCCGACCTCGGCACCGTACACGACGCCGCGCGCGTCCACGGCCACGCCCTCCGCCGCGCTGGTGTTGCGGGTGTGCTCCACCGGGTCGGGGATGAAGGCCGTCACCTTCCCGTCCTTCGCCGAACCGATGCGGATCCCGCGCTTCCACTCCGGCCGCGTCGGCTCGATGCTGCCGCTCTCGCTGTCCGCGACGTAGAGCACGTCGTTCGCGTCGATCCACAGCCCGCTCGGCCGAGAGAACTGGGTCCAGGCGTCGAGCTGCCTCCCGTCCTGGTCGTAGATCACGATCCGGTTGTTGCCGCGGTCGCCCACGAAGAGCCGTCCCCTCGAATCCATCGCCAGCGCGTGCGGCTGGTCGAGCTGGCCCGGTCCCTTGCCCCACGAGCCCCAGCTCTTCAGGAACGTCCCCGTCCGGTCGAACTTGAGCACGCGCGCGGTGGCCGAGTCGTTGCTGGCGTGTCCTTCGCACACGAAGACGTCGCCGTTGGGCGCGGTGAGCACTGCGTTGGGCTGCCAGAAGTAGTCGCGCCCGCGCCCGCCGCCGGGCAGCCCGAGCGTCATCAGCAGCTCGCCGGTCGGCGAGAACTTCATCACCTGGTGGCCGGTCACCTTGGCCGGTGCCGGCGGCAACGGGGCGTCGGCCGGCGCCCCGCGCGGCCGGCGCGGGCGGTTGTCCTGCCCGTCCACCACCCACACGTTGCCGTCGCGGTCCACCCAGATGCCGTGCGGCCAGTTCACCATCCCGGCGCCGAAGGCACGCACGAGGGTGCCGGTCGAGTCGAAGAGTAGGATCGGCGGCAGATCGGAGCCCACGCACGAGTTCTGCCCGCAGCGCTCGCCCACCCACACACTGCGGCCGTCCTTCGCGATCGCCACAGCGCTCGTCGAGCCCCACGCGCGACCGGATGGCAGGCGCGCCCACCCCTCGACGGTGCGATACGGGTTCGGTGCATCATTGGTCGGGGTGGCCTGCGCCCCAAGCGCCCCGGCGGCGGACACCGCCAGCCACGCGGCCCACGCCGTCGCGCCGCGGCGTCTGCGGACCTCGGCGTGCGCCGTGGAGGTGCGCCGCGCGAATCCGTGCGTCATTCGTCCTCCTCGCGCCCCGGGCGCGGCAAGGTGTCGTACGTCTGCGCGGGAAACGCGAACGCCTTGGCGAGCGCCGGATCCCCCGGGCGTCCCTCGACGCGCGATGCGATGTATTCGCTCACCACCGGCGCGAACTTGAAGCCCTCGGCTTGGCCGAGGCCCGCGATCCAGCAGTTCTGCGTCTCCGGGAGCAGGTCGATGATGAAGTCGCTGTTCACGCTGCTTTCGTAGTGGCACGCCCGCGTTTCGTTGAGCGGCACCTCGGCGAGCAGCGGGAACCGCCGCGCGAGCACGCGGCGCGCGCCGTCAATGCGATCCTGGTTCGTCACGCGCGAGCTCCGGTCGGGATCCTGCTGGGCGGGATCCGGCGGCAGCGGCGGGGGTGGCGGCGGCGGCTCGACGCCCGGCGGCGGGGGCGGCGGCGGCACGGCGCCGCGTACGCGGAAGCCCCGGGCGTCGAACGGCAGCGACGGCCAGCCCGTGACGCCCGGGATGTTCCAGCTCGGCAGGTTGGGCGCCGAGAAGCGGCCGTCGCCCGGCGGCGTCGCGAAGTAGCACACATGGCCGATGGGCACTCGCGTGCGCGGCGCCATGAGGTCTGGCAGCAGCATCCGGAACCACGGACCCACGCACAGCAGGTACGTGTCGCCGCGGATCACCGTGCCGTCCTGCAGCACGAGGCCGTCGAGCATCCCGTTGGTGATCGGTCCCGGCGTCGCGCGGCCGATGACCAGCTTCGCCCCGGCGCGCTGGGCCAGCGCGGCCGCCGCCTGCGTCGCCGCCCGTGCCCGCGCGACGCCGGCGGCCGGTTCGTAGAGCGCGATCGTGGTGTCGTCGGCATTGATCACCGGCCAGCGCCTGCGCACCTCGTCGCCGTCGAGCACCTCGAACGGCACGCCGTGCGCCGTCCAGTACTCGCGCGTCCTGGCCAGGAAGGGCTCGTCCTTCTCGCGCAGAATGAGGTCACCCGTCCGGATGAAGAAACGCGAGCCGAAGGCCTTCGCATGCTCGGCATCGAACCGCTCCCACCGGCCGATCGCCTCGTGTGCCCACTGCGTCCACTGCGCCCCCGCTCCCCGGTCACCGTAGCTCGAGCGGATGCCGCGCGTCTCGTCGCCGCTCGTCGAGCGCGAATTGCCGGGGCCGTAGGCGTCCACCATCGTGACACGGTGCCCGCGGCGGCGCAGTTCGAGGGCGGTGAAGCTCCCCCACGCGCCGGCACCGAGGATCACCACGTGCGACGCCGCGTCGCCGCGACGGGCCGCGGGAGACGGCCCCGGCGCCGCCGCCGCGAGTCCGGGCTGGGACGCGGCGGTGAGGAGCGCGCCAGCGCCCACCCCCGCCAGCTTGAGGAAGTCGCGACGCGGCAGGGCGTCGGGGAGGTCGGTCGGGTCGGCCACGCGCAGTCCGGTCACGAGTCGGAGGATCGTGCCAACATGCCACCCGCGCGGGCACCGGGCAATCGGCGGCGTGGCGCTCGCATCGCCACCTGCCTCTCGCGAGCACCGGGTTGAATCGCGGGCGCGGGGCGGGCAGGTTCCCGCCATGCGCGTCCCACCGTGCCTGCTTCGACCAATGCTCCTGCTCGCCGCCGCCTGCCTGGCGCTCGGTGCTCGCCCGGCGCGGGCGCAGGAGGTCCGTGCGCCCTACACCGAGCAGCAGGCCGTCGTCGGCGAGGCCTACTTCCGCGGCTACTGCCTCGAGTGCCACGGCGCCGCCGACATGGCCAACGAGAGCTTCAAGGCCAAGTGGCACGGCCGCCCGGCGTTCGACCTCTTCGAGCGCCTGCGCACCAGCATGCCCGACGGCGCCCCCGGCTCGCTGCCGCGCCAGACCTACGCCGACATCGTCGCGTACTTCCTGAAGCTCAACGGTGTCCCCGTCGGGGCCATGCCGTTGGGCGCCGATTCGCTCGTCCTCTCCCGCGTGCGGCTCGAGCTGCGCGCGTCCGCCACCACGCCCTCCACCCGCTGAGCCGCCCATGCGCCGTTTCCTGCCCGCCCTCGCCCTCGCCCTCGCCTGCTCGGCCCTCGCGCTCGAGGCCCAGCAGGATCCCCGGATCCTCGTGGTGCCCGAGGGGCAGCGGCCGAACCCCGTGCTCTCGCCGGCCATCGTGGTGGACAACGTCATCTATGCCTCGGGCCAGCTGGGGATGGGCGGCGATACGACGATCCAGGGCCAGACGAAGCGGACGCTCGAGAACATCAAGCGCGTCTTCGAGGCCGCCGGCGGCAAGCTCGAACACGCGACCAAGTGCACGGTCTTCCTGGTGGACGTCGCCGATTTCGGTCCCATGAACGAGGTGTACCGCACTTTCTTCGGCGCCATCCCCCCCGCGCGCTCGACGGTGGTCGTCAAGGAGCTCGTCGTGAAGGGCGCGAAGATCGAGATCGAGTGTCTGGGCGTGAAGCCGAAGGGCTGAGGCCGGCGGCGCGACCCGCGTCACTCACGGCGAGTGACGCGGGGTGTGTGGCACATCAGGCGTGTCCGACGATCGTGCCGATCTCGCGTGACCACGTCACGCCGTCCGGAAACGCCGCCAGCCCCTTCGCCCGGAGCGCCGGCGCGAACGATGCGACATAGCGCTCCACGGCCGCCCGGTCCGCCGCGAGGTACGTCACGCGTACACGCGTCGCGTCGAGCTGCGTGACCGTCGCGCCCGAGAAGCACCCCGTCGCCACCACCTCGGCCGCGTGGTCCGGCAGCAGCCACGCCAGGTACCCGGGCAGCAGGTCCTCGCGGACGGTCGCCGTTACCTCGTACGTGACGCCCGTCGTCGTCGGCGCCACGCCTGCGAGGCCGCCGATCGCCATCGCTCCGGCGCTGCGCGCATCGCCCGTCACCGCCCGCCGGTGGTAGTCCAGCTGCCCCAGGTGATATGCGAGGTGCGAGGTCAGGTGCTGCAGGAACGTGCGCGCCGAATAGGCGACGCCCTCGGGGAGCGGACCGGGCCAGGGTGCATCGAGCCGCGCCGGATCGAGCCGGGTCAGCGCGGCCGTCGCCTCGCGATCCGCCGCCGAGAGGGCGTCGTCGAGGTCGCGCCGCGGCACGCTGCGGGCCGAGAACTCGGCCTCACGGTCGCGCACGTAGCCCGAGCCGCCGAGCACGTGACCGACGTAGTGCCGGACGTTCCCCGCGCAGTGCCGGGCAAGGGTGCCGCCGCTGTTGGGCATCCCGGGGACGTCGCGGAAGCAGCTCGCGTCGTCGGGATACGCCGCGAGCTCGGCCCGCAGCGCCGCGAGTTCCCGGCGGATCGCCGCCGCCACGACGTCGGTTCCGAACATCGGGTGCGGGTCCTCAGCCGGCCGCGGCAGCGTCCGCCTTGGGCGGTCGCCGCGCGGCGAATTCACCCGTCGCCCCGCCCCCCTGGCCGAGCACGCCAGCGTCCACCAGCACTCCCTCGACGGCATCGGGGATCATCGTCGGCCAAAGCAGGAAGCCCTGCACCGCCACCAGCGGCCGGTTCGGCCGCCCGGACCCCGCGTAGCGCGTCCGCGCCCACAACTCGTACGCCAGAGCGATCGCCCCGCCCGCCGCCGCGAAGACGCACCACGTGGTGAGCGCGACGCGCCACGGGAGCTCGTACGCCATGTACGCGCCGACCGCGTAGGCGGTGGCGACGCCCATGATGCGGACCGACTTGAGCACGGGGTTGAACACCACGCAGCAGCCGGTGAAGAGCGCGATGCCGAGCAGCATCATCGCCCAGAGGATGTCCACGTTCCGGATGGTCATCGGGCCCTCCATGATCGCCCGGAATGAGGATGCGCGCCGACGCCGATCGCCGCCAGAGCTGCGGCGTTGTCGACGACAGGTGGACTCCACAGGGTGGTGACCAAGCGCCCGGGCGAACCGACCAGGTGGCACGACGGGGGCACCGGCGGCTTCCGCAACGGGCTCGGCCGCAACCGTGCCACCGGGCAGGATCGATGCGAACCGTTCGCCGAGGCGCTCACACCCAGCGCCGCACTGCGGCGCGGTACGCCGCGTATGCCTCGCCGAACCGCGCCGCCAGCGCGCGCTCCTCCGGCTCCACCTGGAACCGCCGCAACCACGCCCATGCCAACGGCACCACCAGCAGCGACGCGACGCTCCCGAGCCACGATCCCCATCCGACCAGCACCAGCAGCAACCCCACGTACATCGGGTTCCGCGACCACCGGTTGGGCCCGGCGATCACCAGCGACGACGCCTCGTGCGGCGTCATCGGGTGAATGGTCGTCGCCGCGCGTCGGAACGCCACGATCGCCCACAGTGCCAGGGCGGCGCCGCTCAACGCGATGGCGATCCCCGCAGGCCGCCACGTCTCCGGCAGCCCGCCCGGCCATTCGCGCATGATCGCGTGCATGGCGATCGCCGCCAGCAGCGCGACGACCGGCGGCGGCACGCGGCACTCCAGCAACGCCCAGCGCGGTCCGATGGGCTCGGACGTGCGCAGCAGGTCGCGCCGCACCCACCACTCGACCAGCCCGAGCAGCACCACGTAGGCCCCCTCGAGCGACACGGTCAGCACACCCAGCACGGTCGCCTCGGCGCCGTACCGCTGCAGCAGCCACGCGCACACGCCGCCCCACGCCACGTTCGCCGCGATCAGTACGCCCACGGGCCACGGCCGGCGCAGGCGCGGCGTGAGGGCCATCGCACCGGACATGCAGCCGTACGCGAGGTTCGCCATGCCGATGCCTGCGACCACCCTCCCCGGCAGGCCATAGAGGTCGGCGAGCACGTCGTGCAGCACCAGCACGACGTACCCCACCCCCACGCCCCCGAGCGAGTCGATCCACAGCAGGCGATCGGCAATCGCGGTTCGCATGGCCGCAACCTACCGCCCCGCCCGTGCGTTGACCTCGTATAGTCCGCACATAGTCCGCCGGCGTTCGGTCGGCACCGGTTCGTCCTCACGCATTCCGGAGTTTCCCATGCCGTTCCGCGCCCTCGTCGCCGCCCTCGTCGCCGCCCTCGTCGCCGCCCTCGCCACCGTCGCCGGCCTCGCTGCATCACCCCTCGCGGCCCAGCAAGCACCCCCCGACTACGCCGCCGCCATGCACGCGGCCCACGGGTCCGAGACGCCGAGCGCGTCTCCCGCCGCGCGCATCCAGCCGCGCACCACGGTCACCAGCGAGGTCGTCACCTACGGCACCCTCGACGGCAAGGCGCTCAAGGGCGTGCTCGCCCGCCCCTCCGGCACCAAGGGCGGACCGGCGCTGATCGTCATCCACGAGTGGTGGGGCCTCAACGACAACATCAAGGCCGTCGCCGCGCGCTACGCGGGCGAGGGCTACACCGTGCTCGCCGTGGATCTCTTCGGCACCACCGCCAGCACCCCCGATTCGGCGATGAAGCTCTATCAGGCCGCCATGCGCAACGTGCCGGCGGGGGAGCGCAACGTCGCCGCGGCCATCGCCTGGCTCAAGCAGGCGGGCGCCACGAGCATCGGCGCGGTGGGCTACTGCTTCGGCGGCCACTGGTCGCTCCGCGCCGGCCTTGTCGGCGGCACCGACGTGAAGGCCGTCGCCATCTACTACGGCGCCCCCATCACCGACGCCGGCGCGCTCGCGCGACTCAAGGCGCCCGTCGTCGGCTTCTACGGCGCGCTCGACACCGGCATCCCGGTGGACTCGGTGCGCCGGATGCAGTCGGTGCTCACCGGCAGCGGCCGCACGATGACGATGCACGTGTACGACGGCGCCAACCATGCCTTCGCCAATCCGTCGGGGAGGGCCTACGACGCCAAGGCCGCCGACGACGCGTGGGGCAAGGCGCTGGCGTTCCTCAAGGCGAACCTGCGCTGACTCTCGCAGTCCCGCGCCCGACCAGCGGGCACGTCACGACGGCGCGCGTGCCGTGTCCGCTCGTCGGGCCGCAAGCACGGCCCGCGAAACCTGCGCCACGAGCGAATCGCGCGCCGCTGCAGTGAGCGCCCATGCCCAGACCTGGAATCGCAGGCTGTCCACGCTGATGACGCTGCCGAGGCCGCTGTACACCACGCGAGGGGCCTGTCCAGTCGCCGCAGTCGGATACACAGCGTAACGCCGCCAGATCACTCCTGCCGATCCCGCCGCGACCTCGCACGTCGCCGTTGCGCGAGTCAGCGGGAGAGTGTCGGGCATGTACGAGGGACCCACCGCACCGTTCGGCTTCGCCTCGACGAACAGCGTCCGCCCGACCGAACGCCACACCATGAGCTCGCTCCCCTTGGCCCGCTCGCGCGCCACGTATGCCGTATCGAGCCGCCACGCCCCCGGCAGGGTAAGCACCAGCGCGCGTGCGGGCGCATGCACGTCGGTCATGATGGTGTTCGCAGCCGGTGGCGTGGCATCATTCGACGACACCGAGATCGGGCATGGCTCGATCGGCTCCTCGTACGCGGCGCGCATCTCGGCGATGGTCCGCTGGGCCGGCCTCACGCCGGGCTTCATCTGCACGGTGCCTCCGTCGCACGCCGCGAGCACGGCGAGTGACGAGGCGAGGGCACGGCGAGTGTGGAGTGTCGAACGTCGCATCGGAGAATGGCGAGAGGAATGGGCGCCCATGGGCGCGTGTCGCTGATCGGGCTCAGCGTACCTGCCCGATCCGCACGAGGGTCCCGTCGTCGTCGACGATGGCGAACTCGCGCATCCCCCACGGCTTGTCGCCCACCGGCTCCATGCGGGGAATCCCCGCCACCGGCAGGCCGGCCGACCGCATGGCGGCGTAAACCGCATTCACGTCGCCCACGCGCAGGTAGCACATGGCATACGATTCGGCCGGCACGAGCGTGCGGTGCTCGGAGAAATGCAACTCGAGGTCGCCGCGCGTCATTGTCGCGTACGTCCCCTCGGCGTGCAAGGTGCCGCTGAAGCCGAGCCGCTCGTAGAAGCGCAGCGTCGCCGGCAGCGAGCGGCTCGGCAGGATGGGAATCGCGAGATCGCGGGAAGTGGCCATGGCCGTCAGGTCGCCGCTCAGCGGGGAAGAAAGGTGAACATCGCGACCGGGGCCTCGTCGCCGCCGATCGCCCGGTAGAACCGCACCGCCTCGACGTCCTCGACATCCGTGGGCACGAACACGTTCGCGGCGCCTATCGCAGCCGCGACCGCGCGTACCTCCGCCACGAGCGCCGCGCCCGCCCCGCGACGCTGGAAGGCCGGTGCGATCGCGAGGTCGTAAATGAACACCTCGCGCTCTTCCGCTCGCGTCATGGGCAGCACGTGGGCGGTGAGGCCACCGACCACGTGGTCTCCCACCAAGGCGGCCAGGACGATCAGGTCCGGGCGCGCCAGCAGGTCGGTCAGGTACGCATCGCCCAGCGGGCGCCACGACTCCTCGAACCCTTGGGCCATGGCGTCAAGCGTCGCACGCGCCACTGGCGCATCACCTGGGCCAAGCCGACGAACGGAGAGAAGAGCGGTCACGCGCTTCCGGGTTTGGTGGTGATCGGCAGACGATGTCCGTCTCGCGGACGAAGGCATGATGCCGGCCGTACCGCCGCCACACCAGCCGGGAGACCACACACCGGATCCATGGCCTGTCTGGTTCTCTTGCCCGGAGGGCGACTGATGAACGCCCGCCGCGGTACTCTATCCCTCGATCACGTGCGGCACGAACTGCGACAGGTTGTCCGTCACTACCTGCCGCGACTCGCGGATTCCCATCCCCGCCGCCGCGTCGCCGATGATCCACGACCCGATCACCGGGTAGCGGTCGTCGAACCGCGGGATCGTCGCCAGCGCCTGGTGCACGACCCCCTCGGCGCCGTAGTCACCGCGCGTGCGCAGCAGCACCTGGTCGAACAGCGTCACCGTCACGTTCGCCCCCTCGCGCGAGAGCAGCGGCTTGGTGACGTAGGCATCCCACGTCAGCACCTCGCTCGCGTCGAGCGTGGCCGGCAGCAGGTTCGGATGCCCCGGGAACAGCTCCCACAGCACCGCCAGAATCCCCTTGTTCGACAGCAGCAGCTTCCACGCCGGCTCGAGCCATTGCATGCGCGTCCCGAGGCCCAGCAGCGCCTCGACGAAGCGCGGATCCTCCGCCACCAGCCACTCCCACGGGTAGAGCTTGAAGACGGACTCCAGCACCCGGTCGTCGAGGTCGGTGAAGAAGCCGTCGCCGGTCAGGCCGATCCGTCTGATCGGCAGCGTCGCGCACCGGATTCCCGCCTGCTCGGCGGTGTCGCGGAGGTACGCGAGGGTCACGCCGTCCTCCAGGTCGTCCATCCCGACGAAGTGCAGGACGTCCCCCTGGAGGTGCGGCGCAAGGTGTCGCCAGTGCGCGATCAGCCGTTCGTGCAGCGCGTTGAACTGGTCGAGCTGCGGGTGCGTGTCCTGCAGCCAGAACCACTGCGCCAGCGAGGCCTCTACCAGCGACGTTGGCGTGTCCGCGTTGTACTCGAGCAGCTTGGGCGGTCCCATGCCGTCGTACGCGAGGTCGAACCGGCCGTACAGTGACGGCGGCTCCTGTGCCCACGACGCTTCGATCAGCGGTACCACCGCCGGCGGGATCGCCAGCCGGTCGTACTGCCGATGCGCGATGACGTGCTGCGCTGCCTCAAGGCACATCGCGTGCAGTGCGTTCGTCGCTCCCTCGATCGCATCCACCTCGGCGGCGGAGAAGGCGTAGTGCGCCTCCTCGTTCCAGTAGGGGCCCGCGGCCGAGTGCCACGCGAGCCCGACACTCTCGACCTTGCGTCGCCAGTCGGCCCGCGGCGGGTGCGTGCGCCGCTGCATCCTCAGCGCGGTGCCGACCACTGGCACCGGAGCGTATCCCCGGGTGCCAGCCGATCGTACCGCTCGCGTTCGACCTCGCAGAGCGACCCGCGAGGCGAGCGCACGAACCACCGCCGCTCCGGCCACCGCGCATCCGGCTCGGTCGCGTCGTCGGCGTCCGCGGGCGGCGGCGGTGTGCTGTCGAACCGCGCCACCACCGTGTCCACCGTGATCGTCGCCACGAACGCGAGCGACTCGGCGGTGAAGGCGCTTTCTTCCGCTGCGACCGCCCGGGCGGCCTCGAGCATCCGTGTCCGGTCGCGCGATTCCTTGGCCGCCATCCCGCCGCCGCAGGCGACCAAGCCCACGACGACCAGCATGGCCCCGGCGACGCCCCCCGCCCGCCGCCCGCGCTCAACCACCACGGAACGCGCGCCCCGCACCGATCGCGCCGAAACCGCCGCGGCTCACTGTCGCGCCGCGCCGACCGGATGCGAGCGACGTCCCGCGCGTCGCCAGCGCCGTCATGCGCTGCGCCGACAGCCGGGTGCCCGCCGGCGTCGCGCGCTCCATCACGGCCGCCGCGCGGTCCGCCGGCGGCAGGTAGTCCGGTGCGTACACGCGCGACGGCAAGCCCACCGTCGTGCCGCCCCGTACCACGTAGCGGTCGTGTTCGCCGGCGTAGTACAGCGCCGACTGCGGATACGTGCGCGGCACCCACGCCCCCAGATACCAGTATCCCGACGTCGCCACGGCCCGCTCGCACGACCGATCGTCGTATAGTGCGGGATCGCAGGGGTCGGGCGCCGGTGCATCCGGCGAACAGCCCGCGGCGCCCAGCACGAGGCCGTGCAGGAAGCCGAGGTGGATGGCGGAAGAGCGCTTCATCCGGAAGCTTTGCAGAGGAACCTGCATGATGACACGCGCGGTCCCGAAGGTGAAGTGACCCCGGTCACCCTCTCCGCCGTCGGGACGCATCACGAGACATGACGCCGGCCGCTTGCGGATCGCGGCTGCGACGGCGTACGATGATTCACCGCATTCCCTCATCGTCCACCGCCAACCGAGGAGGTGATCCATTGTCTTCTGACCCACGTACGGCGCGGATCGCCAGCGGCGTGTAGCTGAGCGCCTGGCCGTCCGGCGCTCCGCGCCTAGCGGTCACGAGTGATCAGGACCCCGGTCGCGCTGGGACGCGACCGGGGTCCGTCGTTTTCGCGCCCGGGCGGGGCGCACTGTCGCCCGGGAGCGGGTCCGCGCTGCTGCTCCCGCAGGGCGGCGTCGGGCTCCAGCCCGGGCCCGCGACGCCCTACCAGCGACCCAACTCCAGCACCAGCGATCGCCCCGGCGCGACCATGATTCCACTGCCGTCGGCCCGCTGGTCGTTGCCGAGGTTCTCGCCGCGAAGTCGCCACTGCCACCCGCCCGGCAGGGCGCGGCCGTAGCTCGCCTGCCAGCGGGATAGCGCATCCACGTGCTCCAGCGCGTTGCCCGTGCACGGTGTCGGCGCGGGATTCCTGCAGGTGGCTAGCAGGGTCCGCCACGACCCCACTCGGCTCATGCTCACCGACACGCGTCCGCCCAGCAGGCGCGCCGACCACGACGCCGCCATCGTGGCTTGCGGTGCCTCCAGAGGGGCATCGCCCACGACGAGGGGTCCCACATAGCCGGGGGCCAGCGACTGCAGGCGCGCGCGAACCGCGCTCGCCGATCCCTCCCAGACGCCGCCCCGGCCCGCGAGACGCCCCCGCACTTCGATCCCCTGCGCGAGCAGGACCCCGACGGTCCGATACTGGACCTCGCGCCTGACGTCACCGTTGGGCAGCGTGACCGCGCCGGTGATCACGAGCTGCGTGAAGCCGTCGGTGCGCTGCCGGAAGGCGGCGACGTCCGCCGACCACTGCTCGCCGTCGAGCCGCGCGCCGAGCTCGCCGCCGCGGAGCTGCTCGCCCGCGAGCGACGGGTTGGCGCGTTGGATGTACGCCGACGTGCTGCGCGCCCCCGTCATGCCCGGTACCGGGGCCCGCATGCTGGCGCCGAACGACGCGCGGATGGTCCAGCTCGCACCCATCCCCAGCGGCCGCCGGACCGAGGTCCCCAGCGTCGGCAGCCACGCCGGGCCCGTCGCCGTTCCGAAAGCGCTGTTCCACTCGCTGCGCAGGCCGAGCGACCACTGCGCCGGGCCTGCCGCGCCGCCGAGCAGGACGCTCACGCCGGCCACCGTCTGGGCCGTGGCCGTGTCCCCGAGGGAGTTGGCGACGCTGGTCGAGTCGGGGCCCGCGCGACGCACGAGGGCCCCGTCGGCGGCAAGCTGCAGCATGAGCGGCGCCGTGATGCCGGGCTGCGACGGCGCTCCGGCCGCGGGCGCCTCGCTACCGCTCAGGAAGAGCGTGGCGACGTGGCGCGCGGCGTGGCGCGTGACGGGACCCTGCCACGCACCACGGAGACTGTCGAGTACCGAGGCGGGTGGTCCGGAGACCCACGCCGTTCGCGACGCGTACGAAGTGGAAAGCGACCATGCCTGCCGCAGGCGCGGTGCACGGTGCCACCCCGACAGCCCCACCTGCCCGTCCCGGATGCGCTCGTCGTCGAGCATGGAAAGGGCCCGCGCAGGGCTCCGACCATCGGTCGCCGACGATTCCCGACTGAAGAAGGCGAGTCGCTGGCGCCCGGCGCCGCCGCGCGCCGAGAGTGCCACCTGCCACCGGTCACCCTGCAGCGCGGCGGTCGCTGCGGCATTCACCACGCCCACCGGTTCGCTGGGCAGCGGCACGTCCCCGTACTGGGCCGACACGGTACCGCTCACGGAGCGCTGCACGCCGCGGCCCGTCACGGGATCAGTCTGGCGGGCGTCTCGCCACGCTGCCGTGGCGGCGGCGTCCACCGTTCGGACGTCGCCCGAGCGCAGGCGCGCTGCGGCCTGCCCGTATCGCACCGAACCCGTGATGGCGGTCGGCGGCCCGGGCCCGCGGGCGGACGCGTCGGCCCGGGTGCGCAGGTGCAGCACGCCATCCAGTGCGTCCCCGCCGTAGAGCGCAGCGCCCGCCGGCCCGGGGCGCCACTCGATGCTGGCCACCGTGCGAGCATCCCCCGCCAGCAGCGCCGTCGGGTCCGCCACCTCCAGTCCGTCCACGAACACCTTGATACCCGGCCCGCCGTCGGTGCCGCGACCGCGCACACTGGCCAGTCGCAGCGTGCCGCCCCCCCGATCCCACGCGACGAGCGACGGTATCGTGCCCCGCAGCGCCTCGCCCAGCGTCACGATCCCGCGGGCGCGCAGCGAGTCCATGACCAGCTGCTGCACGACGCTGCCGGCGGGCACGGCCGGTACGGCCACCTCCCATCCCGCGGTGGTCAACCGGTCTGTCTCGACGCGCATCGGCGGGAGCGGCTGCACGTAGGGCGAGGCGCTGCCGGCGCCGCCATCGGGGACGCTCGCCGGCGCGAGCACCACGAGCGTTCCCCGGAACGTCGCGCGCACCAAGGTGCCCTCGAGCACCACCGCGATCGCGCTACGCGGATCGAACGTGCGGCATCGCACCGACACGCGCCGCGCCGGCACGGTGCCCTCGGAGTACGCCAGGCGCCAACCCGCCTCGTCGGCGATGCGGCGGATCGCATCGGTCAGCGGCATGGTGTCGAGGCCCCAGCCCCAGCCCGGTACCGGGGGGGCCGCCACGCAGGGTCCGGTAGCGGGCGGCACGCCGGACCACGGCTGCGCGCCCGCCGCGAGCGGGCCGCCTGTGGCCAGCAGCAGGGCGGCGCGACGCCACCCCGTCATCGGCCGGTCACGGGCCGATGCGGACCATGCGCCACCCGTCGTTCGTCGCCTCCGCGCGCGCCCCCACCGTGGCGGCCAGCACCTGCACCATCGCGTCCACTCGCTCGCCATCGAACGTCACGGTGACCTTCCGCCGCGAGAGCACCGGCGCCACGGTCACGGCACGCCCGCTCCAGCGGGACACCCGGGCGGCGATCTCCCCGAGCGGTGCGTCCACGAACACCAAGGCGCCACGGGTCCACGCGAGTTCGCGCTCCACCACCCCGGCACCGAGGCGGCGCAGCTCGCCGCCGGAATCGACCTGCGCCGCCATACCCTGGCGCAGCGTGTCGCGTCTCGCCCCGGCGATGACCGCCCCCTCGGAGACCGCCACCAGGATGCCGTCGCCGTCGGGCCGGACGAGGAAGGCGGTGCTCACGTCTTCCACGACCGTCCCGCGCAGCAGCACGCGGAAGGGGCGCGCGCCGGGCATCACGGCGAAGGCCCCCTCGCCCGTCAGGCGAACCTCCCGATGGCTCGTGCCGTAGCCACGGGAGGCTTCCAGAGCACTTCCCGGCGCCAGCGTGACGGACGAGCCATCGGGCAGGCGCATGGTGCGCGGCGCCGCGCCCGCGGGATTGGCCATCGCCACTACCGCCATCATCGTGCGATCGGCGACGGGCCCGGCCTCGTGCGTGCGCTCACGCCACAGCACCGCCACGGCGAGCACTGCGGCCGCGGCGGCGGCGCTTCGGCGAACGACGCGCCCCCACGACGGCGAGGTCCATGGCGCGCGGGCCGTGGGGGCGGCGCTGTCGGCGGCGCGGGCCGCCTGGAACCGCCGGACGGCCGCATCGGTGTCCCATGCCGGGTGCGGCACCGCCGCAAGCGGACGCGCGGCACGCCACGCGGCCTCGGCCTCCTCGAGGATCCGCTGCCCCTCCGGACTGCCGTCCAGCCACGACCGGAGCCGCGTGGCTTCGTCCGCCGGCACCTCGCCGGCGACGAGACGGACCGCATGGACCCACGCGAGGTCGTTGGAGGCTGACGCGGAGTCGGACATCGGGAAGCGGGGCGAGTCGGGACGCGAGGCACGCGCGGGGCGGGAGATCGCGCACCCAATAATACCCGCGTGCGCCGCGACACCCTGACATCGTAAGTTCCCACGCCATGAACGACCCCGGTCACGCGACCGAACCATGGGGATCCGGGGACGACGACGCCGTCGCGGAGACCTTCGATGCCGTCGTGCGGCGCGTGTATCCGTCGCTCGCCTCGGCGGTGTTCGCGGTGGTGCGCGATACACAGGCCGCCGAGGACATCGTCCAGGAGGTCCTGCTGGCTGCCTGGCGCAACCGCCGCGCGATCACGTCGTCGGACGAACTCCCCAACTACCTGTTCCGCTCCTGTCGGAACCGCGCGCTCAACCACCTGCGCGACCGGCGCACGCGCGCCCGCGTGCTGGAGGACCAGGGCACGTCCCTGCCGGACGTGCCGGCCGACGGCGCGGGGGCGGACGAGGCCCTGTTGGCCTCGGAGGTCCGCGACGCCCTCGCGCTCGCGCTCGACGCGGTCTCCCCGGGTGCCCGCGAGGTGTTCCTGCTGAGTCGCCAGCGCGGGCTCACCTACGGCGAGATCGCGCGCACGCTGGGCCTCTCGGTGAAGACCGTCGAAACCCAGATGGGACGGGCGCTGAAGACGCTCCGCGCCCGCCTCGCCCCCTTCCGCGACGGACGCGGCCCGTCGGCGATGTAGGGGGGAGGTGCGGGCCGTCGTGTATTGATGGGCGTCGGCACCCGCGAACTCCGCGGTCCGCCGCGTACCGGCGTCCCGTCAACACCAACCGTTCTGGAGGTCCCATGTCCGTTCGCCCGATTGCTTCCGGCGTTGCCTCGCGGCGATTGCTGCCCTGCCTCGCCTTCTCCCTGTTCCTCGCGGCGTGCGACAGCCGCGCCACCGACCCCAGCGGCACGTTGACGATCGAGGAGACCATCGCCGCCCTCAAGGCGCTGCAGCAAGTGGCCGGCACGGCACCGGCCGCCGCAGTGGCCTCTCCGGCCGGCCTGGTCGCGCTCGCCTCGTCGCAGGGCAACGACGAGACGTTCTCCACCGCCTGCCCCGGGGGGGGGACCTACCAGCTGACGGGCACCAACGGTGGATGGTCCATGACGCCCGACGCGTCCACCGCGCCGATGTACGAGACCCGCGAGCAGTTCGTGAAGTGCACCGTCGTCGTTGACGGACGCAGCTACACGTTCGACAGCGATCCGCAGCTGGTGACGCGCGTCGGGTTGAAGACGGTGAGCCGCGAGACAGGGGAGCGGTCCCTGAATGGATCGTACACGGGCGCGTTCGTCCTGACCTCGGAGGGGAAGAGCCTGAAGTGTGCCGTGGCGTTCACCTCGAGCATGAACGTGGACAACCCGTTCGCGGGGAGCGTCACCGAGGGGCAGCTGTGCGGGCGAGACGTGAACGCCGCCGAGGAAGGGATCACGCTCGGGCCGGTGTCCGGCATTTCCCGGTAGCGCGCTGATCGGTCCTGCCCTGGCCGCCGCCCCCCCCGTCTCGAACGGGAGGGGCGGCGATCATGCCGGTGGTCGGCCCGGGCCCGTCAGCCGACGACCATCCCCGCCGGGTCTTCCATCAGCTCCTTCACGCGCACGAGGAACTTCACCGCCTGCTCGCCGTCGATGATCCGGTGATCGTAGGACAGCGCCACGTACATCATCGGCCGCACCACCACCTGCCCCTGCACCACGACCGGCCGGTCCTGCGTCTTGTGCAGGCCAAGGATCGCGCTCTGCGGGAAGTTCACGATCGGCGTCGAGAGCAGCGAGCCGAACACGCCGCCGTTGGTGATCGTGAAGGTGCCACCGAGGAGGTCGTCCATGGCGAGCTTCCCGTCGCGCGCCCGCTTCGCCACCGCGCCGAGCGCCTTGGTGAACTCCACCATGCTCATCGCGTGCGCGTCCTTGATCGCCGGTACCACCAGGCCCTGCGCGCTCGCCACCGCGATGCCGAGGTTCACGTAGTGGTGGTAGACGACGTGGTCGCCGTCCACCGACGCGTTCACCATGGGGTAGTCGGCGAGCGCCATGCACGCCGCCTTCGCGAAGAACGGCATGAAGGTCAGCTTCACCCCGTGCTGCTTCTCGACCCGGTCCTTCCAGCGGTCGCGAAGCTCCGTGACGGCGAGCATGTCGATCTCGTTGAACGTCGTCAGCGTCGCGGTCGCGTGCTGCGAGAGCAGCAGGTTCTCCGCGATGCGCTTGCGCCGCACGGACATCTTCTCGCGCGTCTCCCGCAAGCCTGCGGCGGCCGCGCCGGCCGCGCCGGCCGCGCCGGCCTGGGCGGTGGGCGCCGCGACGGTCGGCGACGGGGTGGGGGCCGCGACCGGTGCCGCCTTCGCGGCGGCCAGCACGTCGGGCTTGCTGACCACCCCGCCACGCCCGGTGCCGGTGACCGTCGCCAGCTCCACCCCGGATTCCGCCGCGACTCGCTGGGCCGCCGGCGACACCTTGGCCGGGGTCCCTGCGCCGACGGCGACCGGGGCCGTTCCGGCCGGCGCGGGAACCGGCGTCGGTGCGGCGGCCGACGCGGGCACCGACGCGGGCACCGACGCGGGAGCTGCCGCCCCCGCCTCGCCGATCTCGCCGAGCAGCTCACCCACCGTCACGACGTCACCCTCGACCTTCAGGCGCTTGACCAGCGTCCCCGCCGCCAAGGCCGGGACCTCGACCGTGATCTTGTCGGTCTCGAGCTCCACGAGCGTGTCGCCGGCCGCGACCGCCTCGCCTTCCCGCTTCGTCCAGCGGGACACCGTCGCCTCGACGACCGACTCGCCGAGGGGGGGCACTTTGATTCCAGTGATCGCCGTCATGATGCGCCCAATCTAGACCTGCGCGCAGGAACGGGCGACCTTCCGGGGACCATGATCCACCCCTCCCCGCCACGCATGCACGGCCTCACCCTGCCGGCACCAGGCGGCCCGTCCCAGCTCGTCCTGCGCGACGACCTTGCGGTCCCGCCGCTCGCGAATCCGGCGCACGTCCGGGTGCGCATCGTCGCCGCGGCCCTCAACCACCTCGATCTCTTCGTCGCCGATGGCCTCCCGGGCATTCCCCTCGGGCCAGGCTGGGTCCCGGGTGCCGACGGGGCGGGCATCGTGGATGCCGTCGGGGCCGAGGTGTCCCACGTGCGGCCGGGCGACCGGGTGCTGCTCAATCCCGGCTACGCGGACGCCGACGACGAGTACACCCGGGCGGGCGACCAGCCGCTGAGCCCGAGCTACAAGATCCTCGGCGAGCACGTCCCCGGCACGCTGGCGGAGTTCGTCACGTGCCCGGCCTCGTGCGCCCACCCCATTCCCCCGGGCGTCTCGTGGGAGGAGGCCGCCGCCTTCCCGCTGGCGACACTCACCGCGTGGCGGATGGTGCACGCCCGGGCGCGTGTGCGGCGCGGCCAGCACGTGCTCATTCAGGGGATCGGCGGCGGCGTCGCCCTCGCGGCGCTGGCGATGTGTCACGACATCGGGGCCGTCACCTGGGTCACGAGCGGGAGCGACGAGAAGCTCGCACGGGCCGCCCGGTTGGGCGCCACGCACGGCCTCAACTACCGCACCACCGACGTCGCGCGCGCCATCCGGCAGGCGACGGCCAAGCGCGGGGTGGATGTCGTCATTGACTCGGTCGGCACGGCCACCTGGGCGAGCTCGCTCGGGGCGCTCGGACGCGCCGGCCGGCTGGTCACGTGCGGTGGCACCTCGGGGCCGATGCTCGAGACCGACGTGCGCAAGCTCTTCTGGAACCAGTGGACGCTCATGGGGTCCACGATGGGGAGCGAGGACGAGTTCGCGGCCATCGTCCGCGAACTCGGGGCCGGACGGCTGCGGCCGGTGGTGGATCGCGTCTTTCCCCTCGCCGAGGGACGCGCCGCGTACGAGCACCTGGCATCGGGACGGCAGTTCGGGAAGGTCGTCATTCGCGTGTCGGACGGGCCGTGAGTCCACGGGCCATCCCGGCATGACGGATGCTCGCGCGAACTTCACCGCCGACGAAGAGACGGCGGTGCGCGGGGCCTTCGCGGATGGCGCCGTGCCGCCGTGCCCCCGGTGCGGTGTGCCGATGGCCCACAAGGTGATCGGCGGGGGATCCTTCGGACTCGGTTACCAACGGAGGCGCGAATGGCTGCTGTGCCCGAAGTGTCGCCGCAGCGTGCTGTTCGATCGCGCGCGAGGGACGCGACTGTGACGCGGCGTCGGACGCGCGCCGGGTACGTCGTCGCGTGGTGGCTCTGCCTGGCTGCCGCCGCGCTCGGCGCCGCCCGCAGCGCCTCCGCGCAGGCGGTGCCCGTCGTCGTGGCCTTCGACGACGCCGGTCGCCTGCGCGAGATCACGCCCGGCATCGCCGATCGCCTCGGGCTGCGGCCCCCGAGCTGGCCGGTCGAGGGCGAGTACCGGCGCGCTCGGCTCCTGCGCGGCGATGCCGGGTGGGTGCTCGAAGTGCAACGATTCGACGGCCGCCTCGACTCCGCGACGCTGACGGACGAACAGGTGGGGACGATCCGGCTCGACGTGTCGGCGCGCGCGTCGTCGCTGGCGCGGTCGGCCGGCCGTCCGGACGCGGTGACGCGTCGCAGCGATACGCCGATCGCGCGACGCGATTTCGTCCGCCGTGAGGCGCTCCTCGGCGCCGGCCTCTTCGGGCCCCTCGCCTGGGCCGCTGCGGATTCCCGCGCCTTCTCGCCCTCGGCCTACCTGTTCACGGCCGCGGGCACCTTCCTGCTCGCGACCAATGCGATCAATCGCACCTCCTACGGCCGGGCGCAGACCACCATCGGGACGTTCGCCGCCTTGGGCGGCGCGGCGGCCGGGGCCGCGGTGGCGTACGCGACGACCGACGCCGGGTGGCGCGGACAGGCGATCGCCGCGCTGGCCGGAGGCGTCGGCCTGCATGTCGGGGCCCTCTGGTGGGCCGAGGCGGCCGGCCCGGCCGACGCTGCCGGCGTGCTGTTCGGGTCCGTGGCGGGCGCGCTGGTCGGGGCGGGGGCTCTCGGCGCCACCGGGGCGTTCGACGCGCCCACGCGCGACGACCGGCGCTTGACGGCAGGCGTGCTCGCGACCACGACGCTGCTTGGCGCGCCGCTCGGGCGCGCGTACGCCACGCGTCGCGGAGCGCGCGTCACCGACGGCGACGTCGGCGCCGTCGCGATCGCCGGCGGCCTCGGCGCGGTCCTCGGGCTCGGGATCGCGGGTGGCACCACCGCCGCCGCCGGCCCCCGCTACCTGTGGCCGACCGCGCTCGGCGTCGCAGGGCTCGTGGCCGGCGATCGGCTGCTCGCCGCGCCGTTCGATCACGACACTGCCGACCTCGGGACGCTGGCGGTCGGGGCGGTGGCGGGAGCCGGCATCGCCGCCCTGCCGTACTGGCTGGCCGGTAACGCGAACGAGCGCACGCTTCTCATCCTGGCCGCGGTGGGCGGCATGGTGGGAGTCTGGGGCGGCGAGGTGGTGGCCCGCCCACGGGCCGGCACGCGGGTCGGCCGCGGCGGCGGGGTCGGCCAGATCGGGCCCGCGCGGGCCGGCGGGCCGCGCGTCACGTTCGACGCGCCGGCGCTGCTCTTCGCTGCGATGCGCCAGCCCGGTATCTTCCCCGTCGTACGCGTGACGTTCTAACAGGCCGAGTGCCGGCTCCGTCGCGCCAGGGTCCCATGCGCGACTTCCTCGATCGCCTCACGTCCGCCTTCGCCGCGCTCGCCGAGTACGTGCCGGCGATGATCGGCGCGTTCGTCATCCTCTTCGCCGGCTACCTCGTGGCGCGTCTCGCGCAGAAGGGAGCGGCCGGGGTGCTCAAGCGGCTGAAGTTCAACGTCGTCCTCGAGCGCGGCGGCGTCACGCGTGCGCTCGACCACGCGGGCTCGCCGTTCAATCCCACGCGCGTCGTCGCGAATCTGGTCTTCTGGTTCGTCATGTTCGCCGTGCTGCTGGTGGCCGCGAACGCCCTCGGCCTCGAGTCGCTGACGTCGGTGTTCACCGAGCTGGTGAGCTACATCCCGAGCGTGATCGCGGCGATCGTGATCATCATCGTCGGCATCGTGCTCGGCTCGTTCGTGGGCGGGGTGATCCTCGCCTCGGCCGGGGCGCTCGAGGGGGGGCTCACCCTCGCCCGGGCCGGGCGGGCGGGCGTGATCGTGCTTGCCGTCTTCATGGCCCTGCAGCAGCTTGGAGTGGCCACCGAGATCGTCACGACGGCGTTCGCGATCCTCTTCGGGGCGGTCGCCCTGGCGGCGGCATTGGCGTTCGGGCTCGGGAATCGCGATCTCGCCGGCGAGATCACGCGGGAGTGGTGGACCCGGTTCAAGGCGGAGCGAGCGGCGCTCGAAGCAGAGGCCGCGGCGGTGGAGGAGGCGGTTCTCGGCGACACGGGTGAGGCCCCCGTCCCGGGAACCAACGGGCCACCGGACAGGGTACACTCGGGATAGCGGTCACGCGCGAGACCGAAGACGACAACGCGGAGGATTTGTGCGCAGTCGAGTCATCGCCATGGGTTTCGCAGCGTCCCTTTCGGCGGGCGCGTCGCTCGACGCCCAACCGGCTGCGGGAACGGATCAGTCGCCCTGCGTGGCCGCCGCGTCCAGCGCCCGCGGGACCGTCCGACGACTCGACGGCGGCGCGGTCGGGCGCGGCGTTCCGGTCACGGTCGCATGGAATGTGCTTACGCTCAAGGGCTTGTCGGTGCGTACGGAGCGCTGCGAGCGCACGGCCGAAACCACCGACGAGGGTGCCTTCGAGGTCTCCGGGGTCCCGCTGGACGAGACCGTGTTGCTGTCGGCGATTGGTGGGTCCGGGGAGGCAGGGGTCTCGCTGCGACACGACACCGCCGACCCCGTCCGCTCGCCGCTCACGATCTACCTGCCGACGGCCGACGAGGTGGCGGAAGCGATCCGGGGCGGCGGGACCTGCCAGACGCTGGGCCGCGTGGTGAACACCACCGGTGCCCCGGTGCGGGACGCCAGGGTGCGCGTGGACGGGCAGGCGGCCGTCCTCACCGATTGGCAGGGCGCATTCCGGACGCGCACCTGCGCGCCGGACGGGGCCGCCTTCGACGTGCGCGGCCTGACCGTGGCGCCCGCGGAGTGGTGGATGCCGCTGACGTCGCAGGCGCCCGTCGTGGCGATCTCCCTCGACCGGCCGAGGCCAAGGCTGGATGCGGTGGTCGTGCGCGCGACCCAGGGCGAGTACCGCGACGTCACGGGATTCAATCGCCGCTGTCGCGGCGGGACTGGCCGGTGCCTGACGCTGGAGAACCTGTCGCAGTCGCAACCTGCGAGCATGCGGGAATTCATCAACGCCTCGAAGGGCGCGTTGGTCACATGGAATGGCAGGGTTTCGCTCGGGAGGTACCCCGGTTGCCCCGCGAGGCTGATGGTGAACGGCGTCTATGATCCCGGGATGGAACAGAACGGGCTGAACATGGATGACATCGTGGGCGTCGAGCTCCATGGAAGCCTCCCGTTGGAGTTCGGTGGTTTCAGGGTCCTCGACCTCTTGTTGAGTCAGAATTTCTGGTACTGGACGGGTGACTTCAGCGATGTGCCATTCCGACGCCCGGGTCGCTTCGCGGACGGATGGTGCGGAGCCGTGGTCGTCTGGACGACGTGGGGTTTGGGGGGGGAGATCGGCAGTTGAATCCGGGGCACGGGCGGGTGTCCGGTCGTCCGCACGAACGGCGTCCCGGGAACGAAGCCCCACGTGGCGGGTGGATGGTGGGTATCCCTACCAGAGGTGCCGATGCGTTGCGCTGCGTCCGTTCGTCTGCTGTCGCTGGCCGTCCTGGCCGGACCGGTCGTTGTCACTGCCCAGGACACCAGTCTGGTGGCAGCCGCTTCCCCGGCGTGCGAGGTCGGCGAGGCCGAGGTAAGGGGGGTGGTGCGCGGCCTCGACGGTTCACCGGCGCCAGCGGGGCTGATCGTCTCCATCGGTTGGAACGTCATCCAGTTGCGGGGCTTGTCCGTCCGCACCGAGCGCTGCGAGAGCGCGACGACGACGGTGGACGGCGGCACCTTCGTCGCGGGGAAGGTGCCGGGCAACGAATCGCTCCTGATCGTCGTGGTCGGCGCGAACGGTGCCGTTGGCGTCGCACTCCGTCACGAGGCAGGCGGCGTCGGGTCGGCCCCCCTCGAGGTCTTTCTGCCGACGCCCGCCGACGTCAAGGCTGCGGGCGACCCGGGAACCGGCCGCGCCTGCCGGACGCGCGGTCGCGTCGTCAACGCGACCGGGAAGCCCGTGGCCAACGCCCGGGTGCGTGTGGCCGGCAGCGACGTGGTGCGCACCGACGCGCAGGGGGGCTTCAACGCCCCCGCCTGCGGGTCGGACGGCACGACCTTCGACGTCCGCGGGCTCGACGTGGCGCGCGGCGAATGGTGGGTGTCGCTGAGCGACGTCCCGCGGTACTGGGCGGTGTCGCTCGACCGGCCGATGCCGCGCCTCGACGCAGTAGTGGTGACGGCCCCGCGTCGCGACTTCGCCGACGTGACCGGGTTCGACCAGCGGCGGCGCGGTGCCTGGGGGCGCTTCATCACCCGCGAGGACATCGAGCGCCGGATGCCGATGCGCGTGCAATTCATGCTCGAGGGGCTGCCGGGTGTGATGGTCGGGGCGAACGGGCAGATCCGCATGTCCCGCAACCTCGGCCTCGGCTGCGCTCCGGCCATCTTCGTGGACGGGATGTTCCTGCAGGGGTTCGACCTCGGCATGATCGACCCGCTCACGGTGTACGGCATCGAGGTGTACCGGAGTGCCGCGGACACCCCGCCGCAGTTCCTGCCGCCGGGCCGGGGAGCATGCGGCGCGGTGGTGGTCTGGACGCGGCGCGGGCTCGACAACGGGAGCCGGCGGCGCTGAACGACGGGCGGACGCGCCGCAGTCAACGCGGGGCGGGTGCCGACCGTTTAGGATGGATGACCGCTGCCGGTCCCACCGGCGGCGGGTCGTCGTCGGCTTCGACCCTCACCCCGAAGGACTGATGCCCCTCTCCCGTCTGCACGGGCTCGGCGCGGCCTTGGCGCTCGCCGGCCTCGCTGGCGCGTCGCTCGGCACGCCGCTCGGCGCGCAGCAGCTCGACTCCGTCACCAACGCCGGCCTGCGCTGGCGTCAGATCGGCCCCGCGAACATGGCCGGCCGCATCGTGGACGTCGAGGCGATCCCGTCGCCGTCGCGCACGATCTACGTGAGCACCGCGGCCGGCGGGCTCTGGAAGTCGTCGAACGGCGGCACGACGTTCCGTCCCGTGCTCGACACGAGCCGGGTGATCTCGGGCGGCGACCTCGCGATCGCCCCGAGCGACACGAATGTGCTCTACTGGGGGACGGGCGAGCCGAACAGCCGCAACTCGATCTCGCCCGGCGGCGGCATCTACAAGTCCACCGACGGCGGGAAGTCGTGGACGTGGATCGAGGCGCTGCGCGGCTCTGAGCACATCGGCCGGATCGTGGTGCACCCGACCAACCCGAACGTCGCGTGGGTCGCGGCCCTCGGGCCGGCGTGGCGCACCGGCGGCGAGCGCGGGCTTTACAAGACGACCGACGGCGGGAAGACCTTCTCCTGCGTGAAGTGCATCGACGCGAAGACGGGCTTCATCGACGTGGACCTGCACCCGTCGAACCCGGACGTGCTCTTCGCGGCGAGCTACGAGCGGCTGCGCGGGCCGTACTTCCTGCAGTCGGGTGGCAAGGGCTCGGCGCTCTGGAAGTCCACCGACGGCGGCGCGACGTGGGCCGAGGTGAAGGGAGGCGGCTTCCCCGAGGGGATGAAGGGCCGCATCGAAGTCGCGATCTCCGCCTCGAAGCCCGACGTCATGTACGCGATGGTCGAGGCCGACACGCTGCCCAACGCGTCGAAGGAGCAGAAGCCGCGGCAGAAGTCGCCGAGCGGCCTCTGGCGCTCCGCGGACGGCGGGGCGACGTGGGAGAAGCGCGCCGACGACAACGTGCGGCCGTTCTACTACTCGCAGGTGCGCGTGCACCCGACGAACCCCGACCGCGTCTGGTGGTCCTCGACGCCGGTGAAGTACTCGAACGACGGCGGCAAGACGTCGGGCAACGCGACGGTGGGGATCCACGTGGACCACCACGCGCACTGGATCGACCCCCGGGACCCCGAGCGCATGATCGTCGGCAACGATGGCGGCATCGCCATCTCGCACGACGGTGGCGGCAACTACGACTTCGTCAACACGTTCGCGATCGGCCAGTTCTACAATGTGTCGGTGGACATGGGCATCCCGTACCGCGTGTGCGGCGGCGCGCAGGACAACGGGTCGTGGTGCGGCCCGAGCCGGCGCAAGCAGGGGCCGGTCACCAACGCGATGTGGGCGACGTACTGGGGCGGCGACGGCTTCGGCTCGGCCAACGACCCGACCGACCCGAACATCGTGTACGGCACCTCGCAGGGCGGCTCGATGGGCCGCTACAACTGGGCGACCGGCGAGGCATCGCGCTTCCAGAAGCCCGAGTGGCGCCCGCAATGGCTGCGGTGGGAGGACTCGATCGTCGTCACCCGCGGCGACACGACGAAGCCCGAGACGCCCGAGATGAAGCGCCGCATCGCTGCCTTCAAGGCGCGGCAGAAGCAGGACTCGGTGGACCTCGCGCTCCGCTGGAACTGGAATACCCCGTACTTCGTCTCGCGGCACAACGCGAAGACGCTCTACTTCGGCGCCAACCGCGTGCTCAAGAGCACGAAGATGGGCGACGACATGTTCTTCATCTCGCCCGACCTCACCTACCGCGACACCGCCAAGCTGCGCGTCGCGCTCAAGGAGTCCGGCGGCATCACCAAGGACCTCACGGGCGCGGAGACGTTCTCGACGATCGTCTCGCTCAACGAGTCGCCGGCGAAGGCCGGGATGCTCCTCGCCGGCACCGACGACGGCCGGCTCTGGCTCACGCGCAACGACGGCGGCGCGTGGGAGGAGCTCACCAGCCGCGTGCCCGGCGTGCCGGCGGGCACGTACGTCTCGCGCGTCGAGCTCTCGGGCGCGGACACCAACGTGTTCTACGCCAGCTTCGACAACCACCGCCGCGGCGACTTCACCCCGTACGTGGTCATGACGCGGGACGGCGGCCGGACCTTCGCGAGCATCGCCGGCACCCTGCCGACCGGGGGGCCGGATTTCGTCCATGTCATCCGCGAGGACCCGCGGAACCCCAACGTGCTGTACGTCGGCACCGACGTCGGCGCGTACGTGTCGGTCGATCGCGGCGGGTCCTGGCGCCGCCTCGGCCGCGACCTCCCCACGGTCCCGGTGCACGACCTCGTCGTGCATCCGCGCGAGGGCGAGCTGGTGGCGGCGACGCACGGCCGCTCGTTCTGGATCGTGGACGTCAACCCGCTCCAGCAGCTCGGCGACTCGGCCCGCCGGGCCGAGGCCTTCGCGCTCTACAAGCCGCGCACGGCCTTCCAGTGGGGCGAGCCGCCGGTCGAGGGGCGCGACGGCGGCAACAAGCGCTTCGAGGCGGCCAGCCCGCCCTACGGCGCGGACATCTGGTACCGCACGACCAAGCCGGGCCTGGGCGCCGTGCGCATCGTGATCCAGGATGCGACCGGCGACACGCTGCGTACGCTCTCCGGCCCGAGTGGCGTCGGGCTCCACCGGGTGTCGTGGAACTTCCGCGGCAAGGAGCCGCCGCGCGTGGCCCTCTCGCCGGCCGAGCTGCGCGACTCGCTCCGAACGGCGAAGGCGGTGGACTCGGCCTTCACGGCCCTGGAGCAGGCGGGGAAGTTCAGCAAGACGCAGCTCGACCAGGCGCGCAACATGATCGCGCGGCCGGCCGCCATGATGGGAATGGTCGAGCAGATGTTCGCCGGCGGGCAGGGCGGCGGGCGCTTCCAGGAGCGGCCCGGCGAGACGCCGGCGCGTGCGCCGGGCGCGGGTGCCGGCGGTCGGCAGGGTGGCGGCGCGGCGGCAACGGGTGGTGAGCCCGGCGGGCCGGACATGAGCATGATGCAGGAGCTCTTCGGCGAGCTGCGCAACATCCCGGGCGTCAACCTCGGCTTCGGCGGCGGTGGCCGCCGCGGCGGCGGGCAGGCCCCGCTCGTCCAGCCGGGCGACTACAAGGTCTCCGTGACGATCGACGGCAAGACCCACGTCCAGACGGTGCGCGTCGAGCGCATCAGCGGGACGGGCGGGTCGTCATTCGGGTTCGAGGAGGAGGACGAGCACGAGCCGTAGGCGGCGCGCGCCGCGGCCAGGCGAGGGTCACGCCTGTCTGGAGGCATCCTCGAGGTGCCGGCGGCACCTTGGGCGGGGCCGCAGGACGCAGGAGAACGGAGCACCCGCGTGCCGTCACGTGGTGCTCCCCCCTCCTGCCTCCTGCGGCCCTGTCGTTCCGTGACCTAAAGGGCCGGCCGCTAGATTTCGGGCGCCAACGCGACCCATGACTCGACGCCTCCCCCCGCCATGACCACCCGCACCGAAACCGACACCTTCGGCCCCATCGACGTCCCGAGCGACCGCTACTGGGGAGCGCAGGCCCAGCGTTCGCTGGGGAACTTCCGGATCGGCTGGGAGCGGCAGCCCGCCTCGATCGTGCGCGCGCTCGGCATCGTCAAGCAGGCCGCCGCGCTCGTCAACGTGCGGCTGGGCAAGCTCGACCCGGCGATCGGCGACGTGATCGTGAAGGCCGCGCAGGAGGTCATCGACGGCACGCTCGACGCGCACTTCCCGCTGGTCGTCTGGCAGACCGGCTCGGGGACGCAGTCGAACATGAACGCCAACGAGGTCATCTCGAACCGTGCGATCGAGATGCTCGGCGGCACGATGGGATCGAAGGTGCCGGTGCACCCGAACGATCACGTGAACATGTCGCAGAGCTCCAACGACACGTTCCCGACGGCGATGCACATCGCCTGCGCCGAGCAGGTCGTACGGCATCTCCTGCCCGCGCTCCGGCACCTGCACGGCGCGCTCGCGGCCAAGGCCGAGGCGTGGAAGGACATCATCAAGATCGGCCGCACCCACACGCAGGACGCGACGCCTGTGACGCTCGGGCAGGAGTTCTCGGGTTACGCCCAGCAGGTCGCCAACGGCATCGCGCGGATCGAGCTCACGCTGCCCATGCTGATGGAGCTCGCCCAGGGCGGCACCGCAGTGGGCACCGGGCTCGCCTCGCCGGTCGGCTTTGCCGAGCAGGTGGCGGCCGAAATCGCGCGGCTGACGGGACTGCCGTTCACGAGCGCGCCGAACAAGTTCGAGGCGCTCTCGGCCCACGACGCGATGGTCTTCACCCACGGGGCGATCACCACCGTCGCGATGGCGTGCTTCAAGGTGGCCAACGACATCCGCTTCCTCGGCTCCGGCCCCCGCGCCGGGCTGGGCGAGCTGTCGCTGCCGGAGAACGAGCCGGGCAGTTCGATCATGCCGGGCAAGGTCAACCCGACGCAGTCCGAGGCCATCACACAGGTCGCGGCGCACATCCTCGGCAACAACGCGGCGATCGCCTTCGCGGGATCGCAGGGGCATTTCCAGCTCAACGTGTTCAACCCCATGATGGCGTACAACTTCCTGCAGTCGGTGCAACTGCTGGGCGACGCCGCGGTGAGCTTCACCGACAACTGCGTCGTGGGGATCGAGCCGCGGCTCGACAACATCGCGCGCGGGCTGGCGAACTCGCTGATGCTCGTCACGCCGCTCAAGGAGAAGTACGGCTACGACCGGGCGGCGAAGATCGCGAAGACCGCGCACAAGACCGGCAGCACGCTCCGCGAGGCCGCGATCGCCGACGGCATCCCGGCGGACGACTTCGACGCGATCGTGCGGCCGGAGAGGATGCTCGCGCCGGGGTGAGATTCCCCTCCCCCGGCGCGGCGCTTCGTTGACCGCGCCGGGGGCCGGGAGAGACCCGCACGGCCGAAGGGGGAGGAGGCAGGCGTGGGGCGTTCGACCTGACCACCGTGCCGATCACCCGCATCGCGATCGAGGTGCACCGGGGTCTCGGTCCGGGCATGCCCGAGTCCGTATCGCTCTCTCGCTCTCGCGCGCGCTCTCGCGCGCGGCCGTTCGCCGGCCCTACCCGCCGAGCGTCGCCGAGAGATACCGCAGCACGATCCCCGCCGTGATGACCTCCGGCAGCACCACGTGCGGCCGGTCCCGCGACGCCGGGTAGAGCACGTACAGCGGGATCCCCTGCCGCCCGAAGCCGGCGACGGCGCGCGCGATGGTCTCCGACCGCGACGTCCAGTCCGCCCGCAGCAGCGCCACGTCACGCGCCGCGAACGCCTGCCGTAGTGCCGCCGACGAGAACGCCACCCGTTCGTTCACCTTGCACGTCAGGCACCACGCCGCCGTGAAGTCCACGAACACCGGCCGCCCTGCCGCGCGGTGCTTCGCCACCGCCGCCTCGCTCCACGGTTCCCACACCAGGCCGTACGCGTCGGTTTCGGCTTCCGCCGGTGCATCCGCCGCCGCCGCTGCGCTCGCGTGGCTGGCCGAGGCCCCCCACGCCACGAAGCCGCCCACGACGATGAAGCCCGCCCCCGCCGCCCGCCGCAGCGTGCGCGTCATCCCGCTGGCGCTCACCACCGAGGCGTGCCCGAGCAGCCATGCCCCGACGCCGGCGGCCGCGAGCGCCACGCCCAGCGGCCCGAGGCCCGCCACGCCGACCTGCTGCACGAAGACCCACGCGAGCCACACGACGGTCGCGAACATCGGCAGCGCGAGCCAGCGCTTCATCGTGAGCATCCACCGGCCCGGCTTCGGCAACGCGCGCAGCGCCGCTGGCCACGCCGCGAGCACCGCGTAGGGCAGGGCCATCCCCAGCCCGAGCGCGAAGAAGACCGTGAACGCCACCGCCGGCGATTGCGCCAGCCCGTAGGCGATGGCCGCCCCCATCATCGGGGCGGTGCAGGGGGTGGCGACCACCGTGGCGAGCATGCCGTTCGCGACCGACCCCGCGTAGCCCCCCTCGAAGTTCACGGCACCGAGCCGCGTGAACTCGGCCCCGATCTCCACCACGCCCAGCAGCGACAGGCCGAGCACGAAGATCAGCGCCGCCAGGCCGGCCACGAACGCGGGCGACTGCAGTTGGAAGCCCCAGCCGAGCTGCGCCCCGCCGGCGCGCACCGCGAGCAGCACCGCCGCCAGCGCGAGGAAGGTCCCGATCACGCCGACCGCGAAGGCGATCCCGTGGTTGCGCGCCCGACCGTGGTCCTGCCCGCCCAGTTCGGCGAACCCGAAGATCTTGAGCGCGATCACCGGGAGTACGCACGGCATGAGGTTGAGCAGCAGGCCACCCACGAAGGCGAGGCCGATCGCGGCGAACAGCGACAGCGAGGGCGCGGGCGGCGTGCCGGCGACGGCCGGCTCGACGCTCCCGGCCGGCGGGGGCGGTGGCGCTTCGGCGCCGCCGGTCGCGCCCGGCGCGGCCGTGGCCACGGCGGCGGGGACGCCCGCCACCGTCGCGCGGAACTCGTAGCCCGCCCGCGACCCGTCGGGACGCGTGCCAAGCAGCAGCCCGGGCAGCGTGGCCTGCGGGCCGACGCGTCCGTTGCCGCCGCGCACCAGCGCCAGCTGCAGCGTGTCCCCCGCGCGCGTGGCGCGCTGCGCGGCCCCGTGCTCGAGGTGGAAGGGGAGCGCGGTCATGAACAGCGGGTCGCGCAGGCGCGGCGCGCCGCGCACGGCGAGCACATAGCCGCGCTCGGTCACCGACGCCGTGGCGCGCGCGCTGGCCGGCAGCGGCGCGGGCCACTGGGCGCGTGCCGCCGCGAACCGCGGCGCATCCGCCGAGGGCGCGGGGGCCTCGCGCCGGACCGGCAGAGTGAGGGCGATGCGCGCCTTGCCGGGAATGCAGATGTTCTCGCACTCGATCCAGTCCACGTCGGCCGCGAGGGCGAGCGACGAACCGGGTGTCGCCGACGCCGGGACGGTCAGGGGCACGACCAGCAGGGTCGAGTCCGCATAGCCGTATGACACGATGTCGGCGAGCCGGAAGGTGATCGGCAGCGGCCAGCGGATGGTATCGGCGGTGACGCCGGTCGGGAGCGACCAGCGGACGTTCGTGGGGCCGCCGGCGTCGCCGGCCTGCTTCCAGTAGGTGTGCCACTTCGGGGCCATCTCGAGGCGGATGCCCACCCACAGCGTGTCCCCCGGCCGGGCATGGGCGTGCTCGGCGGCGAGCCGCGCCGAGGTGTGCAGCACGGGCTGGGCGTGCACAGGGGCGGTGGCCGCCGCGACGGCCCCGATCGCGAAGACGATCCGCCAGGACATGCGTGCAAGCTACCGCAGGCAGGCGACGAGCGGTGTCATGAGTCGCCCTCCGTCCCGACGTTCGTGGGGTGGCCGCACGGTCTTCAAGCCATCCCGCTAAAGCGTTGTTGCACAACGACTTGCAATGCCATGCCGGGATTGATTCGCCCCCGGGGTTCCACTAGCTTGTCCGGATTGCGGCCCGTCCGCCGCGCCCCCGCATTTTCGAGCCATTCCGATGACCGCTCCGAACAATCGCGAACGCATCCTGCCGCGCCTGATCGACGAGGAGATGAAGGATTCCTTCATCAACTACTCGATGAGCGTGATCGTCTCGCGCGCGCTCCCCGACGTGCGCGACGGGCTCAAGCCGGTGCACCGGCGGGTGCTCTACGCGATGAACGAGCTGGGGCTCGTGCCGGGTCGGCCGTACAAGAAGTCGGCGACGGTCGTCGGCGACGTGCTCGGCAAGTACCACCCGCACGGTGACTCGTCGGTGTACGACGCGCTCGTGCGCATGGTGCAGGACTTCTCGCTGCGCCACCCGCTGGTGGACGGTCAGGGGAACTACGGCTCGATCGAGGGCGACCCCGCGGCCGCCTACCGCTACACCGAGGCCAAGCTCACGCCGATCGCGCTCGAGCTGCTGGCGGACATCGAGAAGGACACGGTCGACTTCGCGCCGAACTTCGACGATCGGCTCGAGGAGCCGACCGTCCTGCCGGCGGCGTTCCCGAATCTCCTCGTCAACGGGTCGCAGGGCATCGCCGTCGGCATGGCGACGAACATCCCGCCGCACAACCTGCGCGAGGTGCACAAGGCCATCCAGGCGCTGGTCGCGAACCCCGACACCAGCGTTGACGAGCTCGCGAAGTTCATCAAGGGGCCCGACTTCCCCACCGGCGGGTTCATCCAGGGGAAGCAGGGGATCCACGACTACCTACGCACGGGCCGTGGCCGCATCGTCATGCGGGCGAAGGCGGCGATCGAGGAGCGGGAGTCCTCGAACAAGTCGCAGATCGTGATCACGGAGGTCCCGTACCAGGTCAACCCGGCGAAGGTGGTCGAGGACATCGCGGACCTCGTGCGGGAGAAGAAGCTCGAGGGGATCTCCGCGCTCCGCAACGAGTCCGACAAGGACGGCCTGCGGCTCGTCATCGAGTGCAAGCGCGACGCGATCCCGCGCGTGGTGCTCAACCAGCTGTACAAGCACACGCAGCTCCAGAGCACCTTCGGCGTGATCATGCTCGCGCTCGTGCCCGACCCGCAGACGCGCCGGCTCGTGCCGAAGGAGCTCAACATCCGGGAGGTGCTCGTGCACTACGTCGAGCACCGCCACGAGGTGATCGTCCGGCGGGCGCAGTTCGAGCTGCAGAAGGCGAAGGACCGCGAACACATCCTCGAGGGTCTCAAGGTCGCCGTCGACAACATCGACGCGGTCATCACGCTCATTCGCGAGTCGGCCGACACCGAGGCCGCCTCGGCCCAGTTGCAGGCGCGCTTCGCGCTCTCCGAAAAGCAGGCCGAGGCGATCCTCAACATGCGCCTCGCCAAGCTCACCGGGCTGGAGCGCGAGAAGCTCGAGGAGGAGCTGGCGGAGGTCCGCGCCACCATCGCCGGCCTCGAGGAGCTGCTCGCCAACAAGCCGAAGCGGATGGCGCTCCTGCTCGAGGAGCTCGCCGAGGTCGTCCGGAAGTACGGCGACGAGCGCCGCACCGAGATCCTCGCCGACGACGGGGAGATGACGATCGAGGACCTCATCGCCGACGAGGAGATGGTCGTCACCGTGTCGCACGCCGGCTACATCAAGCGGACGTCGGTCGCGACCTACCGCAAGCAGCGGCGCGGCGGCACCGGCTCGAGCGCCTCCGGGCTCCGGGACGACGACTTCATCGAGCACCTGTTCATCGCCAGCACCCACAGCTACCTGCTGGTGTTCTGCGACGACGGGCGGATGTTCTGGCTCAAGGTCCACGCCATCCCCGAGGGCGGGAAGGCCACCAAGGGCAAGCCGATCGTCAACCTCATCAACGTGAGCCCCGAGACCGGCATCTCGGCCATCCTCCCCGTGCGCGAGTTCCCGGACGACCAGTTCCTCTTCTTCTGCTCGAAGAACGGCACGGTCAAGAAGACCCGGCTCTCCGAGTACGGCAACGTCCGCGCGGCCGGCGTGAAGGCCGTGAAGGTCGAGGACGGCGACGAGCTCATGGACGTCCAGATCACGACCGGTTCCAACGACGTCATCCTCGCCACCCGCGACGGGTTGTCGATCCGCTTCCCCGAGACCGACGTGCGCGAGATGGGGCGCGACACGACCGGGGTGAAGGGGATCACGCTGGGGCGCGACGATGCCGTCGTCGGGATGGTCGTCGTCAAGCGCACGGCCGCCCTGCTGGTCGTCACCGAGAAGGGGATGGGGAAGCGCACCCCGGTGGACGAGTACCGGGTGCAGGGCCGCGGCGGGAAGGGGATCATCACGCAGGACGTCACCCCGAAGACGGGGGCGGTCGTCTCGGTCCTCGAGGTCGTGCCCGAGGACGAGGTGATGCTGATCACCAAGGGGGGCACCGCGATTCGCTGCCCGGTCGGCGAAATCCGCGAGATCGGACGCAACACCCAGGGGGTGCGATGCATCAACCTGGATGGGGACGACCGGGTGACGGCAGTGGCTCGTGTGGTCTCCGAAGAGAAGGACGGCGTCGCGGGCGGCGAAGACGTCGCCCCGGCGGGTGCCGGAGGGGACGAGGCCGAAGAGGGTTGATGAAGTCCCGAACCGGCCCAGCGGGAAACCGGCGCGATCCGCAGCGTCCGTCGGCCACCGGCTCGGCCGCGGGGGCGGACTGATGTATAGTTATTAGACACTGACTGCTTTATCGGTCATTGTGTCCGGCATGCGACTTGCTGAGTGTCAGAGGCGATGACACCGCCCAGGATTCTCGTCGTCGACGATGACGTCGCGATGCGCCAGATGCTCGAGCTGCTCCTCAAGGAACAGGGCTATGACGTCGCGTCGGTCGGCGACGGCGCAGCATTGCTGGCGGCGCTGGAAGGCGGGTGCCCGGACCTCGTCCTGCTCGACGTCATGATGCCGCAGCTCGACGGCTTCGAGACGCTCGAGCGGATGAAGGCCGACGACCGGTGGGCCGAGGTGCCGGTTCTCATGGTGTCGTCCTTGCCGGCCGAGGACGCGACGGTGCGCACGCTGGGTCTGGGGGCGGCCGACTACATCCGCAAGCCGTTCCGCGTGCGCGAGCTGCTCGCGCGCGTCCAGGCGCAGCTTCGCGCTCGGGCCGAGCTCGGCCGGGCCCGCGAGGCGCTCGCCCGCCGGGAGCTCGAGCTGCTCCGCGCGCAGGAGGATGCCGACAGCCGCCGTGCGCTGGTGGATATCCTCCACGAGGTCACCGGCGGGCTCTCGAGCGAGGAGATCTACCACATCCTCGCGCGTCGCGTCGCGCGTGCGCTCAACACGTCGCATTGCTCGGTCGTCCTCGCGCGCCCCGGCGCCCAGTTCGGCACGGTGGCCACGGCGTACGAGCACCCCAGCGTCGTCAACCACCGCATCGTGCTCGCGAAGTACCCCGAGATCCGGCGCGCGCTCGCGACCGCCAAGCCGGTGCTCGTCGAGGACGTCATGACCGACCCGCTGTACGCCGAGGAACGGACGCGGTGGGCGCACGAGGGACTCGACGTGCGCATCCGTTCGGTGATCGCCCTGCCGTTCTCGATCGACGAGGCGCGGGCCGGCGTCTTCTTCCTGCGCCGGACGCGCGAAGAGCCGTCCCTCAACCGCGCCGACGTCGAGTTCGCCGACACGGTCATCAAGGCGGCGGTGAGCGCCATCCAGCGGGCGCTGGTCATCGAGCATACGAAGGCCGACAACGCCCGCCTCGAGGAGCTCGCGCGCACCGATCCCCTCACCGGGCTCGTCAACCGCCGGGTGCTCGTCGAGCGGCTCCAGACGGAGGTCGAGCGCGCTCGGCGCTACGAGGGATCGGTCACGGTCCTCATGATCGACCTCGACCACTTCAAGCGCGTCAACGACCAGCACGGCCACCTCGTGGGCGACGAGGTGCTCAAGCAGGTCGGGGACCTCCTGGTCTCCGCCGTGCGGTCCGTGGATCTCGTCTCCCGCTACGGCGGCGAGGAGTTCGTCATCCTCCTGCCGGAGACCCCGTCCATGGGAGCGGCGACGTTCGCCGAGCGCATCCGCGAGAAGCTGGAGCAGTTCCCCTTCATCAACGCGGCGGGCGACCGGCTGTCGATCACGGCCTCCGTCGGGCTGGCGGCCTTCCCGGGCCCCCGGATCGAGACGGTCGAGGACCTCCTTGCCCGGGCCGACGAGGCGCTCTACCGCGCCAAGGCCGACGGCCGGAACCGGGTCCGCACCTGACCCGGGACGCATAGCTTATCGGGGTCCGGTCGCGATTCCCCGAGTCCCCTTCCGCGCCCCGCATGCCGACCCGTTGCCCCGCCTGCGGCACCACCTATCCCGACGACTCGCGCTTCTGCACGAAGGACGGCAGCCGGCTCGTGGTCGCCGGCGCGTCGGCCGCCGCCGCGGGACCAGCCGCAGCCGCGCCGGCGACCGCCGTGCGGCCGGCGGCCCCGCGGCCGCCTGGCGGCGGCCCCAACGCCGCGGCCCTCGCGGGGGCGATGCTCGAGGGGCGCTACCGGGTGGAGGCGAAGGTGGGCGAGGGCGGCATGTCCTACGTGTACCGCGCCATCGACGTCTCGACGACGGAGCGCGTCGCCATCAAGGTGCTCTCCCCATCGCTCGCCAAGGACCCGAACGCGATGGCGCGCCTGCGCCGCGAGGCCGGCCTCGCGATCCGGCTGGCGCACCCGAACGTCTGCCACATTATGCGCCTCGGCGAGACCGAGGACGGGCTCGTGTACGTGGTCATGCCGTTCGTCGAGGGCGAGATCCTCGCCGACAAGCGGCACCGGGCGGGACACCTGCCGATCGCGCAGGTGGCGTCGTTCATCGGCGAGATCGCCGACGGCCTCCAGGTGGCGCACGAGCAGAAGATCGTGCACCGGGACTTGAAGCCCGAGAACGTCATGGTCTGCCGGCGCACGGACGGCACGGAGTACGCGGTGGTCATGGATTTCGGGCTGGCGAAGGAGCGCAAGGCCGGGGCCGAGCTCGAGAAACTCACCGCCACCGGCATCATCCTCGGGACCCCCGAGTTCATGAGCCCGGAGCAGCTCCGCGGGAAGCCGCTCGACGCCCGCACGGACATCTACGCCCTCGGCCTGATCGCCTACGAGCTGCTCACCGGCAAGTTGCCCTTCGCGGGCCGCACACAGCAGGAGCTCATGATCGCGCGGCTGCGCAACGACCCGATGCCGCTGTCCGAGCTCCGGCCGACGCTGGGCCTGCCGGCCACGCTCGACCCGGTCCTGCTCAAGGCCTGCGATCGCGACGCCGAGCGGCGCTACCAGACCGCTCCGGAGTTCGCCGCCGCCTTCCGGCAGGCGGCCGTCTCGCCGTCGGCGGGCGGCGCGGGCCTCCTCGGCAAGCTGTTCGGCCGGTGAAGCCGGGGCGTCGTCTTCGGCGGCTGCGGCCGCTCGGACTCGCGGTGGCCGCGGCCCTGGCCGGCGCGCCCGGCACCGCGCCCGGCACCGCGCGCGCGCAGCTGCCCCCGCTCGGCCTCGGGGCCGCCGACCGGCTCGCGTGGGCCGGCCACGTGGGTGCGGCGGACTCCATCCTGTACCTCGCGGCCTCCCGGGCCCCGCGCGAGCCCGTCGTGCGGGCGCAACTTGGCCGCTGGCTGATGGCCCGGGGCAAGGTGCGCCCCGGCGCGGTCCTGCTCGAGGAAGCGCGCTACTTCGGTGGCGACGCGGGCACGATCGCGCGCGACCTCGCGCCGGCCTACGAGCGATTGGGGGACTGGCGCGCGCTCTCCGGCCTCGAGGCCTCGCCGCTGACGCCGGGCGAGCGCAAGCGCGCCGAGGCCTTGCACGCGTCGCCCACCCAGGTCACGGTGCCCGACTCGACGACGGTCGCCCTGGTGTCGATCGACAGTGGCCCGATCGGCGCGGTGTTGTTGCGCATCGGAGACGCCTCGCTGACGGCCCGGATCGACCCGCAGGTCCGGGGCGTCGTCCTCGACACGGCGTGGCGGTCGCGCGCGGGGGTCGAGGCGTTCGCCGAGCCGACGGGCCGCCCGGTGGCGGGGCTCGCGCGCCGCGCGACGATCGGGGGCCTGGCGTGGTCGCGTCTGCCGGTGCGCTTCGCGCCGACCGGCGCCGCCGAGGCGCGGATCGGCCTCGACGTACTCGCGCCGTATCGCCCGACGTTCCATCCGCAGCAGGGCGTCGTGATCCTGCGGCGACCGGTGCCGGTGCGTGCCGCCCGCTCGGCGGGGGTGGCGTGGCCCGTTCTCGACACCCCCGCCGGCTGGGCGATCGTGCCGCCGCGCGACTCGTTGCGGCTGCTCGCCTCGGGGCGGGCCCGCACCGCGCTGGCGGGGCGGGCGTGGACCCTCGAGGCCGCCCGTGGCCACGTGACGGTCATCTATGCGAACGAGCCACTGAGCCGTTAGGCCACCCGCCGACGGCCCGCCGGCCACCCGCCGGCGGGCGAGCGCCGTGGCGCGCCGCCCGTTAGGATGCGTCCATGGGCGGACCAGGACCGAAACTCGACGGCGCCGGACTGGCGAAGATGGCCGTGCTGGAGGAAGCGCTCCACACGATGGCGCTCGTGCACGGGCACGTCGAGAAGATGGGCATCGCGGTGAAGAACAAGCAGCCGACCGCCGTGTTCCTGCAGGCGATCAAGCGGATGCTGACGCCGTTGTCGACGAAGCTCAAGATGCAGTTCGGGATGATCGCCGACCAGGTGGCGGCGATGCTGCTCGCCTCGACGCGCGGCGCCAGCGAGCAGGCGCGCCTGCGGTCGATGCGGGAGTCCGTGGCGCAGATCAAGGTCGCGCTCGAGATCGCCGTCGCGCAGACGGTGACGAAGCATCAGGAGAAGGCCCCGACGGCCTGACGTCGTCGGCGTTCGGACGGTCTGGTCCGAGCGGCGCGAATCCGGAACGTACGGTCCGGTGGCGTGACGCCGGTCCACTGTCGAGACTTCGGCACAGCTTGTCGGCGCCCTACCCACTCGGGTAGGTTGCCGCACCGGAAGACCCGCCGGATGCCCGGCGGAACCCAGCCCGTCCACTGGCCGCCACTTCATGAACGTGCTCTCCCCCATGCGCCGGGTACCGGCGTCCCTGCTGATCGGCGCGCTCGCGCTCGGTCTCGCCGCCTGCGGCGGCGACCAGCCGAACATCACCGACTACCCGAACACGACGTTCGAGCACCGCACGGAGTTCAACGCGGCGCTCGACTTCCTGTGGGACCGGCTGCTGCTGTGGGGCACGATCGTCTTCGTGCTCGTCGAGGCGCTGCTCATCTACACGATCGTGAAGTTCCGCCGGCGCGAGGGCGGCCCGGAGCCGAAGCAGGTGCACGGGAACACGGCGCTGGAGATCACGTGGACGGTGATTCCGGCGATCATCCTCGTCTTCATCGCGATCCCGACGGTGAGGACGGTGTTCCAGACGCAGGCGACGGTGCGAGCCGATGCGCTGCAGGTCGAGGCGATCGGGCACCAGTGGTGGTGGGAGTTCCGCTACCCGCAGTACCCGGGGCTGGTGACGGCCAACGAGCTGTACCTGCCGGTGGGGCGCACGGTGAACTTCGCGCTGGTGACGAAGGACGTGTTGCACTCGTTCTGGATCCCGCGGCTCGGCGGCAAGCGCGACCTGATCTCGAACCGGACGAACTACCTCTGGTTCACGCCGGATTCGGCGTTCGGCGAGGCGGCGCTCAACGGGATGTGCGCCGAGTACTGCGGCGACAGCCATGCGAACATGAAGTTCCGCGTGTTCGTCGTCGCCAAGGGCGACTTCGACTCGTGGGCGCAGCACCAGATGGCCGTCGCGGTCCCGCACCGGCCGGCGGACAGCACCGCCTCCGCGGCGCCGGCGACGGTGGGGCGGGCGATGACGCCGAGCGGGGCGCCGGTGGTGCTGGCGTCGCAGGCGGGGGCGGTGCCGCCGGCGCCGGGGGCGGCGCCGTACACGGGCTGGAACAAGCCGCTGCCGGCCTTCGTGGTGCCGCAGACGCCGGTACCGGCGGGGCTCGCGTGGTCGGCGCCGGCGGGGGACGCCGAGCGCGGCAAGCAGCTCTACTCGATGAGCTCGTGCATCGGCTGCCACGCGGTACGCGGCAACCCGATGTCGGTGGGCAACATCGGCCCGGACCTGACGCACCTCGCGTCGCGCCACACGCTGGCGGCGGGGCTCTACCCGAACGACACGAAGCACCTCGCGCTGTGGATCAAGAACGCGCGGGCGATGAAGCCGGGCTCGATCATGCCGACGCTCGGTCTCGGCGAGTACGACCCGATCATGAAGGCGAAGGTGACCACCGGCGGCTTGAGCGACCAGCAGATCGCGGACCTGGTCGCCTACATGCAGTCGCTCAAGTAACCCGAGGACGAACCCGACATGGCCACGATTGCAATGCCCGGGCGGGTCGAGGCCGCGGCGCCGGCCCGCCCCGCCGAACCGACCGGCGTGTGGAGCTGGATCACGACCGTCGACCACAAGCGGATCGGCACGCTCTACCTGTTCACGGCGCTCTTCTTCTTCGTCGTCGGCGGCACCGAGGCGCTGGTGATCCGGCTGCAGCTCATGAAGCCGAACATGGGCATCGTGAGCGCCGACATGTACAACCAGCTCTTCACGATGCACGGCACGACGATGGTGTTCCTCGTCATCATGCCGCTGTCGGCCGCGTTCTTCAACTACCTGATCCCGCTGCAGATCGGGGCCCGCGACGTCGCGTTCCCGCGGCTGAACGCGTTCAGCTACTGGGTGTACGCGCTCGGCGGCGTGTTCATCACCGCACCGATCTTCCTCTCGCTCGCCCCCAATGGCGGGTGGTTCGGGTACGCGCCGCTGACCACCACCGCGTACTCGCCGACGCTCAACATCGACTTCTGGGTGATCGGCCTCCAGATCCTCGGCATCTCCTCGCTGGCGGCGGCGTTCAACTTCATCACGACGATCATCAACATGCGCGCGCCGGGGATGCACCTGATGCGCATGCCGATCTTCACGTGGATGTCGTTCGTGGTGCAGTTCCTCGTGATCCTCGCGTTCCCGGTGATCACGGTGGCGCTGGTCTTCCTGCTGTTCGACCGCTTCTTCGGCACGAACTTCTACACGATCGCCGCCGGCGCCGACCCGCTGCTCTGGCAGCACCTGTTCTGGATCTTCGGGCATCCCGAGGTCTACATCCTCATCCTCCCGGCGTTCGGGCTGGTGAGCGAGGTCCTGCCCACCTACAGCCGCAAGCCGCTGTTCGGCTACCCCGTCATGGTGTACTCGGGCATCCTGATCGGCTTCCTCGGCTTCGGCGTGTGGGCGCACCACATGTTCTCGGTCGGGATGGGTCCGATCGCCGACAGCATCTTCTCGCTGACGACGATGCTGATCGCGATCCCCACCGGCGTGAAGATCCTCAACTGGATCTCCACCATGTGGGGCGGTCAGATCCGCTTCACCACGGCGATGCTCTTCGGGATCGCGCTCGTGGCCCTCTTCACCATGGGCGGCATCTCGGGCATCATGCACTCGAGCGCCGCCGCCGACCTCCAGCAGACCGACTCGTACTTCGTCGTCGCGCACTTCCACTACGTGCTCTTCGGCGGCGCGATCTTCGGCATCTTCGCCGGCGTGTACCACTACTTCCCGAAGATGACCGGCCGCTTCCTCGACGAGACGCTCGGCAAGTGGCACTTCTGGGTGTTCTTCGTCGCGATGAACCTGACCTTCTTCCCGATGCACTTCTCGGGGCTGCTCGGGATGCCGCGTCGCATCTACACCTACGACGCGGGCCAGGGCTGGGAGCTCTTCAACATGATGGCGTCCCTCGGCGCGTTCCTGCAGGGCGCCGGAATGCTCATCTTCTTCTACAACATGTGGCGGTCGTACCGGCAGCCGGCGACCGCGCCGGCCGACCCGTGGGGCGCGCCGACGCTCGAGTGGACGATCCCCTCGCCGCCGCCCGACTACAACTTCGCGAAGCTGCCGCAGGTGACGTCGCGCTACCCGCTCTGGGACGAGAAGGGGCGCGAGGCGATGATCCAGCACCGCGCCGGGGACCGCATCCCCTCGGCCGAGGAGCTGCACATCCCGATGCCCAAGAGCACCGCGAAGCCGTTCGTCGTGGCGCTCTTCATGACCTGCATGCTCGCGTCGCTCATCTTCCTCCACGTCGAGGGCATGGCCACGGTCGGCATCCTCGCGACCATCGCCTTCGCCCTCGCGATGGTCGGCACCCTCTACAGCTGGCTGCTCTCCCCCCTCGAGTGACCGCATGACGACCGCGACCCTCACGGCCGATCACGGCCACACCCACGGCGCCGGCGGCGCCGCGACCCCCGAGCACCAGCCCCACCACACCACGCTCGGGCTCGACCACCGGAAGATCGCCATCTGGGCCTTCATCGGCTCGGAGTGCATGCTCTTCATCTCCCTCATCTCCACCTACCTGATCTACAAGGGGAAGAGCCTCGTCGGGCCGTATCCGCACGAGAAGTGGACCGACCCGAACACCGGCGAAACCTTCAACGCCATCCTCAACATCCCGGTCACCAGCGCCTCGACCTTCGTGCTGCTGATGTCGTCGCTCGCGATGGTGCTGGCGCACAACGCGGTGATCAACCGCACCGGCAAGGCGAAGTGGTGGCTCCTCACCACCATCCTGCTCGGCACCGGCTTCCTCGGCTTCCAGGCCTACGAGTTCACCTCGTTCGTCCACGAGGGACTCACCATCAAGACCAACCTCTTCGGGTCGTCGTTCTTCACCCTCACCGGCTTCCACGGCGCGCACGTCACCGTCGGCGTCCTGTGGCTCTGCACGCTGCTGGCGATCGACCTCAAGCGCGGCCTCAAGCCCGAGGACGGCCTCATCGTCGACCTCTCCGCGCTCTACTGGCACTTCGTGGACGTCGTGTGGATCGCGATCTTCACCCTCGTCTACCTCATCCCGTAAGGAACCGGCCATGGCGAACGCGGCAGACGCGCACGGGCACGACGCGGCCCACGAACACCACCCGACGGCCGGCACCTACTGGAAGGTCGGAATCATCCTCACGATCATCACGGTCTGGGAGGTGTGGGCCTACTACATCCCCTCCCTTGTGGCGTCGCGGATCTTCATCCCGATGCTGCTGATCCTCTCGGCCGTCAAGTTCGCGATCGTGGTAATGTTCTACATGCACCTCAAGTACGACCACAAGCTGTTCCGGGCCCTCTTCACCGGACCGCTGCTGGTTGCGATGGCGACCGTCGTCGGGCTGCTGTTCCTGTTCGGCAAGGTCGCGGTGCGGTTGGCGGCATAGCCGCCCCCGGGGCCCGCGGGGCGGGCCCCGCACCCGGCGCGCTCCCGCATCCGGTCGCGCCGGTCGCGCCGGTCGCACCGGTCGCACCGGTCGCACCGGGCGCACCGGGCGGCGTCCCGCCCGGTTCCCGCGCGCCGACGGGTAGCCCGCCGGCGCGCTGACGGGTAGCGTCCCCCCGTGCCCGCCCACCGCCTCCTCTCCCTCGACGCCTTCCGCGGCGCGACCGTCGCCGGGATGCTGCTCGTCAACAACCCCGGGACGTGGGCGGCGATCCATCCGCCGCTCGCCCACGCCGAGTGGCACGGCTGGACGCCGACCGACCTCGTCTTCCCGTTCTTCCTCTTCATCGTCGGCGTCACGACCCACCTGTCGCTCTCGGCCCGCCGCGCGCGAGGCGACGACGACGCGACGCTCGCGCGGCAGGTGCTGCGCCGAGGGGCGACCATCGTCGCGATCGGGCTCGCGCTCAACGCGTTCCCGTTCTTCCAGTGGGGTGACCTGCCCGGCCTGTCCGACGCCTCGTTCGCCGACCGGATCCTCTGGCGCGCATCGCACCTGCGGTTCCTCGGCGTCCTGCAGCGCATCGGCCTCGCCTACGTGATTGCCGGCCTCCTCACCCTGCGCGGCTCGCTCACCGCACACGTCGGCATCGCCGTGGCGCTGCTCTACGGGTACTGGGCCGCAATGACGCTGCTGCCGGTGCCGGGCCAGCACGCCGTCGGCGCCACGCTCCTCGACCGGCCGGAGGCAACCCTCGGCGCCTGGCTCGATCGCGCGGTCATCGGGCCGGCCCACCTGTACGCCGGGACGAAGACCTACGATCCGGAAGGGCTGCTCTCGACCCTGCCCGCGAGCGCGACCGTGCTCCTCGGCATCTTCGCCGGCCGCTGGCTGGGCACCGACCGGCCGCTCGACGAGCGGCTGCTCGGGCTGTTCGGAGCAGGGGCGCTCGCGGCCGCGCTCGGGCAGGCGTGGGGCTGGTCGTTCCCCGTGAACAAGAACCTCTGGACGTCGTCGTACGTGCTGCTCACCGGCGGGCTCGCGGCGCTCGCGCTCGCGACCACGGCGTGGTGCACCGACCGGCTCGGCATGACGAGGTGGACGCGTCCCTTCGTTATCTTCGGCACGAACCCGATCGTCGCGTTCGTGGGCAGCGGCCTCATGGCGCGGCTCGTCTATTCGATCCTCACGGTGGAGACCGCGGATGGTCGCCTCGCCCTCCAGGCGTGGACGTATCGCACCGCATTCGCCTCGTGGCTGCCGCCCCGCGATGCGTCGCTCGCCTTCGCCCTTTCATTCGTCGCCCTGTGGCTCCTGCTCCTGACGCCGCTCCACCGGCGCGGGTGGTTCCTCAAGGTGTGAGGAAGCCCGCGGCGCGAACGGCGCGCGGGGATCACCGTACGTCGGTGTCCGCGGCGTGGCGCGGCGCGCCGGGCCTGCTGCCGGGCCTGCTGCCGGGCCTGCTGCCGGGCCTGCTGC